>ENA-OREC01000072-OREC01000072.1-marine-metagenome-genome-assembly--contig:-NODE-72-length-23931-cov-5.913767_pt1:0-17500 | contig 23931 bp, 15 predicted proteins | sample MGYA00248626_ERZ508543 | MGnify/ENA primary metagenome ERZ508543 (study PRJEB26211, sample SAMN05518279) | marine metagenome | isolation source: Puget Sound, Washington, USA | host: Bankia setacea...
AAGGCAGAATGGCCCACAACGATATAGCTGTGGGGAGTATCAAAATTTACAACATTTATACTAGTAGCTGGATATATCACAGGGTTGGTATTGAATTTTGAAGGTGCAAGCTCTGTACCCTGATCTTCAAGCGAATCATAAAGGACATCTAACCATTGCTTAATTTCTTCATCAGGAAGGCTGGAGATGATTGAGACGCGCAGGCTATCACGGTTTGCAAATCGTTTCCATAGTTTGTTCGCACGATTTTTTGATAACTTCTGTATATGTTCTGAGGTTGAATTTATAGGTCTTCCATAATGATGGTTAGGGAATATATTTGTAAACCAATTCTGGATGGCTAGCAGTTGGGGAATGTTGTTCTCAATCTTAATATCAGATATTAGCTGCTGTTTAGCGTGTTTGATTGAGTCTTTTGAGAAATGAGGAGCATTTAATATATTAGCGATTAAATTTAGAGCCATAGTTCTAGTTTCTGGGTCATTAAGTATGACTGCGTACACATATAAAGCATCTACATCAGCGCTATAAGTTATTTCTATTCCTAGTTTCATCAGCGCTCTTGCCAGAATTGTACTGTTTAATTCTGTCTTACCTTGCCTTATTCCATCTGGAACATGTGTGGATGATGATAATAGCTTTGCATAAAGAGCTGTTAGTCCATACTCTGATTCGCTCTCTAAAGATGTACCTCCAACGAAGGATAACATTACTCTAATGATTTCAGTATCTTCTTTTACAGACCATCCACTCAGTCCTTTATCTCCACTTATTTCCTTAATAGTTAGACCATAAACACAAGCAGGCTCTATATAACTTGCAAATATCAACAGAGAAGTGAGAGTGATAATATGTTTATATCCAAGAATCATCACATGATATAAAAGGTATAATTTTTGTAAGATATAACGCATCCAGTCTACCTATTATCCAAAATCTTAATGTACAAGTAATGCTCATAGGAAGATATTATATAATTAAAATACAAATATGTTACTTACTAGCAGTCGATAAAGTCACAATATATAATTTATATAATTGGAAGGTAGCTCTCTAGAAAGAAGTTCTCTTTATAGATTATTTGACATGATTTGCATGCAGATACCCGGTAACCTGAGTGGTATTTAACAAATATCTTTTAGCAGAGTTGATATTATCCTCAGTGCTTTCTTCTGATAAATATTGTGACATATGTGCAATATCATGAAGTGAGTAACCTCTCGATATAAGATCAGATACTACACGTGCATATTTAAGAATATCATCTTTTTCCACATACATGACCCTACGTAGCTCTTTTGCAAATATATTAATCATATCCTGATCAATAGGTTTTTCTATGAACTTCAAAATATTCCTCTCAAGAGAAGTATTCAGATCTTCAAATGTTATACCATCTTTGGGGTGTATAGTAATAGTAAGCACAGCATAATCTGTCATGTATGTTAAATGACAGAATAGATTGCTTGCGATTTTCTCATGCAGTACGAGTGTTTCGTACATATAAGAACTTTTATTAGAGCAGAGTATGCTGGTGACAACACCTAGATACATTTCCTTTCTGGCTCTTGAGAGTTTTTCTTTATCTGAAGAAAAGGGAATGCGAACCAGATGCTTCATGTAATGGGACGATATTCCATCAGAATTTACAGATATTTTATTAGACAAATTGTGTCTATTGCTTTCATTAGGCTCAAGAATCATTTTCCTGTGTCTATTTGCAGTCGGATGTAGAGACCTGCTGATAGAGCCATATTTCTCTCTGGCAAGCTGTATAGTTGGCTCAAATTCAATGTCACCAGCTATAATAAGAATACTATTATCAGGGATATAATAATGATTAAAATAACTAATTGCATTTTCAGGTGATATGTTCTCAATATTCTCTGACCATCCCGAGATAGGGAAGCGATAGGGATGGTTAGTAAACAGTGCAGTTACAAGTAACTCACTAAATGATGTATGAATATTACTACTTACTAAATTCTCTCGTTCCTGAAGAACAATTTGTTTAGAATGTTCAAAGGTAGACAGGTCGAAGTTGCCGCCATCAACCATTCGTGCAATCTCGAAATCCATTATCTCGGATAAATATTTCTTGGACACCATTTGATAGTATCTGGTAAAATCGTATCTTGTTTCTGATTCATATAAACCTGCGTACTTATACGCTATGGAGATGGCATTGGATTCAGAGGTGATATAACTTAAGAGATTAGCTACCCCAAGTTCATATATATGTTCCTGAGAAGAACCAGACATATAGTGTATCATATGAACAACAACAGGAAATCTGTTATCTTTTATAAGTACAACGCGCATGCCGTTATCAAGAGAAGACTCGTAAATTCTATCGTCTCTATAAAAATTACTACTATTCTGGGTAATTTCTTCTGCTGTATATGCATGTAATGGTGTAAATGCAATATATGCTAAAATAAGCAACTGTAAGTATTTCATGTATTACCCTAGACTATTGATTATAAGTTCCTATTCTACTGCATATATAAGCTGGCGGCAGGTAATATCCTGTGATTTTGCTCTGGATGTAATATATGTGACGAAAACGCATCACTGGTTGATAGAAGTCGTTTTGTCCTTTCATGATCTTTAATAATCTTTAATCTTAGTTTCTCAAGGTCATCCCTCGCAGAGGAATTGTAGATGGGCGTGGGAATTTGCTTAATTAGATAAGACTCGCTTTCACTAGGTTGCACATCTTCTGTATAATGGAGGTTAGCTCCTAATCCCATTACTATCGACCTTACATATTCAGCAGAGTTCAGGTATGCCAGAGAATAGCTGTTATCAGATGCTGGAGAGGGAAGCTTAGAAGGTAAAGAGTTTTCCTGAGGTACATCAAACGACTTATATATACTAACTGCCATAGGGTTAGGTCCTACTCTATGCAACCCAAGGGTTTTTCGTACATCAGTTGAAGCAGAACAGCCGATGGTTAAGAAACAAATAACGAAAGTACATAAAAATTTATATCTCATAATCATCATCATACATTATTTTACAAGAAAGAAGAATAATATGTGTGTTGCAAGTTTCAGAGCCTTTTAACGCAATTATCATCCTTCCCAAATATCAATGTAACACAGCCTATGAATATGTAAATATCAGCAATATTAAAAATGTAGGGATTAACAAAACCACAACAAGTAAAATTTATGAAATCTGGTACTGCACCGTATACAATCCGATTGATAGCGTTACCCATAGCGCCTGCTATCACAAGAGATATAGCAATGTGCTGCGTAGCAGATGAGCGCACACAAGACAGATATAAAAGGAAAGCAGATATAAGCACAGTGATTACAGGGATAAAAAGATTCAGGTATTTCCCATAACTGTCAAATAAACCAAAATTTATCCCAGTGTTCCAGCCAATTATAAGTGTTAGCATCTGTGGAATTATTTGCAGGATCTCACCATATAATAGACGTAAGTCATTAATGATATAGTCTGATATGGTATGTTCTATGACAAGAAATACCCCAGTAAATATAGTAATTCTTGCTATGCATATAGGTGGGTACACGCGCGAGAAGAGTAATTTTGTAAATGAAGAATCTGTTTCTGACACAACCTACCTTTAAGTATATACTAACTACGAAGTTCATCCAATTCGTAAAGATGTTATTATATTTTAAATAATTTAAGATATATATATAGGTCAAAGTGTCAAAGTTTACTCTAGCAAGGATCTAATCATACCAGAGGTTGAACATGGAACAATATCTTCATTACCTGTGATATCAATAGTCCTAATTCCTTTTTCCAATGTACTTTTAACTTTATTCTCTATCAAAGATGCAATCTGATCAAGATTGAAAGAAAGACGCATCATCATAGCAAAACTTAGTATGCCACCTATTGGATTGCATATATCCAAACCTGCAATGTCAGGGGCAGACCCATGTACAGGCTCATATAAACCATGGTATCCATTATGTTTATTTATCTTATCTCCTATACTTGCAGATGGTAACATACCCAAACTTCCTGTAAGCATAGCCGAGCAGTCTGTAATAATGTCTCCAAACAGATTACTGGTTAGCACAACATCAAATTGACTCGGTTGTCTAATTAGTTGCATTGCTCCGTTATCTATATACATATGGGAGAGGGTGGTTTCCTGGAATTCATTATCATGAACCCATTGTACTTCCTCACGCCATAGCTGCCCTACTTCCATCACATTAGCTTTATCCATAGAACATACATGTGAGCTCCTGTTCTTGCTTAATGAGAAAGCAACACGTGCAACACGCCGTACCTCATCTGTGGTGTAGGTATCTGTATTAAATGCCCGTCGTCCTTTATTATTCTCCAGTTCTACTATCCCTCTTGGTTCCCCAAAGTATACCCCCCCCGAAAGTTCACGAACGAATAAAACATTCAGACCTGTAATTAATTCTGGTCTTAAGGAGGACTGATATTTCAGGCAGTCAAAACATACAGCAGGACGGATATTAGCAAAGCAATCCAGAGCTTTACGCAAAGATAGAAGCCCTGTTTCGGGTTTTTTACTAAAGGGCAGGTTATCCCACTTTGAGCCACCTACCGCCCCTAGCATAACAGCATCAGCGCTTTTAGCTTTGCTAATGACAGCATCTGTTATTGGAACACCGTGTGCATCAATGGAAGAACCGCCTATTAAGTCTTCCTCTATCTCAAAATTAATCCCATGTTCCAGTTCAATCCATTTAGCAATCTTCTTTACACCTGCAATGACTTCTGCTCCAACACCATCCCCAGGAAGAAACAAAATATTGTACGTCATAATAAAATCCTTTGTATTTTTAGTTACTACAACTATGATCAGGCATACATAAGACAGTGAAAAATGCTAGAATAACCACGGTCTACTACTTTTGTTTTCTTCTACGAAAGTATTAATAATATCTTTATATTTCATAGTTACAGATATTTCATCATACCCCTCAAGTAAGCATTCTCTGTAAGATGTTAATATGTTAAATGTATAACATGTTCCGTGTGGGTCAGTGACGGTCAGGTCTTTGAGTGATACGCTGAAGAACAAGGGAGCCTGTTCTGCAATTGTTGCAAAATGTCGTACAGTATTGCTATCAAGAACGACAGGGAGCAATCCATTTTTTATACAGTTATTAAAGAAGATGTCACTAAAAGATGGTGCTATAATACATCTGAAACCAAAGTCATCAAGAGCCCATACAGCATGTTCCCGCGAAGAGCCACACCCAAAATTATCACCTGCAATAAGAATTGAAGCACTCTGATATCCATCGTGGTTTAAGTAACAGTCAGGATTACAAGTTCCTTGATCGTCAAGGTATCTTGCTTCCTCAAACAGGAACTTCCCGAGTCCTATTCTTGTAACTCCTGTCATGTGCTTTTTGGGGATGATAACGTCTGTGTTAACATTTGAGAGATAAAAAGGTGCTGCGATACCGCGTAGTTCTTGGAATTTTCTCATTATGATACTCTATAGATAAATACATTTTAATGGATGGGTCAAATGGGCAACAACACGTACCACAACAACGCTACCATAAGTGCGTATAAGCGTGCAATACTTCTATATGAGTATCTTATTGTTGTGCAAATGAAATTTGACTAGTCTCTACATCAGAAGTAGTAAGAGGATGGTACTTTATAGACTTATCATCCTTATTATAGGAATCTTGAGATGTCTTATACAATACATTCTGTAATTGAGAGTGAAGCAATATCCCGCATAATACGAATGCAATTGCTATAGAAATAGATAATATTAGCAAAAATCTACTATGTGTATTATTGCTATGTGCATTTATTAATTCGACTAATATATCAACTTGCTGCATAAACTCCTTATGCATTTTCTGATAGTTGTCACCCTCAAGCAACCGGAAACCCAAGCTTTTATTACCATTCTTTGCGGCGTTAAGAATTTCTCTCTCTAATGATTTTAGTTGTAGGTGTAAAGTCGTAAGGGGTGCTGTAACATTTACATCAGAAGAACTTTTGGTAAATATTTTACTGGATACAAAAGCATTAATAGATCTGTCCATCAGGATAAGCTGTTCTTCGTAGAATGTTAAATCTTCATTGTTTAACCAGTTGACCATATATTTCATGACCGTTGATAAGATAACTCTTCGCTGCTGTATCTCTCCAGCATAGCGGTTTGCAGTTACATGCATATTTTGAGTTAGAGTTTCAGTTTTCGAAGACAGGATATATATATTATATGATGTCATACCTAAGCAAAAAGAAATCACCACCCATAATACGTAGTTTACATATATATTTCTTGTTTTATCACGAAAACTACATGCATTCTTTATACTCATCGTTGCCCCTGTTAATAGTGTATATGTAAAATAAGTTAGCAGGAAACTTTTTATCTGTGTACACTATATACTCTTGTTGTAAAGAAAACTTTAAGAACTACCAGTATGTACGCGTGAGTAAGTATTGCTTGCTATGATCACCCTTACATAGACTGCAAAGTATGCAGTGCAAGTATGATTTCCTTAACATATATATTTAATCATACAGAGGCAATCTTTTGTGGATCTCCCATATGTATAAATTTTTCTCTGCGCTGTATCTTTATAAGATCACGATTAAAATTCATAAACTCACCGTGTAATAAATTATCAATGATACCTGAGACATTTTTAATTGTAGCAGCATGGTCTCTTTGGGCTCCTCCAATCGGCTCAGGTATGATGTTATCTATTATGCCAAGTTTCAGTAGATCCTGAGCTGTAAGCTTCAAAGTTTCAGCTGCCTCGCGACACTTCTGAGAATCTTTCCAGAGGATAGCAGCACAACCTTCAGGAGAAATGACAGAATATATGGAGTTTTCTAGCATGGATACATGATTCGCTGTTGCAATTGCAATAGCACCACCAGATCCACCTTCGCCAATAATGAAAGAAATAATCGGAACACTTATTTCCAGACAGGCCTCAATAGAGCGCGCAATTGCTTCAGCCTGACCTCTCTCCTCAGCTTCCTTCCCTGGATATGCTCCTGGTGTATCTACAAAGCTTATAACTGGCATATTGAAACGGTCGGCTAATTTCATAAGACGAACTGCTTTACGATAACCTTCGGGCTGTGGCATGCCAAAATTACAACGTACGCGACTATGGGTATCATGCCCTTTATTATGTCCGATAACTAAAACAGAAGTTCTATGGAAGAAGCATGTTCCACCAATTATCGCAGGATCATCAGAAAACTGTCTATCTCCATCAAGTCTGGTAAAGTCTGTAAACATACCATTAATATAATCTTCAATTTTTGGGCGTTCTGGATGTCGTGCAACCTGGCATTTCTGCCATGAAGACAACTTGCTGTATAGCTCACGTAATCTAAGTTCTGCCTTGCTTTCCAGCTGTGATATCTCTTCCTGAATATCTATATTGTTATCCTGGTCAGTGATTCTACGAAGTTCTATAGCTTTACATTCAAGTTCAGCTACTCCTTGTTCAAAATCAAGATAATGTCTCATTATAAATTTCCTGATAAACCTTTAATACTTTTGTATCACTTGCGTGATGTTTTAATCAAGTTTAAGTGCCTGAATAAATGCATTCTGGGGAATAGATACACTTCCAAACTGACGCATTCTTCGTTTCCCTTCTTTCTGCTTATCAAGTAGCTTACGTTTTCTTGAAACATCTCCACCATAACATTTTGCAGTAACATCTTTCCTCATTGCAGAAATTGTTTCTCTTGCAATAATACGTCCTCCAGCAGCAGCTTGAATTGGTATACGGAACATGTGCCTTGGAATTAATGTCTTCAGTTTCTCACATAGAGCTCTTCCACGTTTTTCGGCAGTTTCACGGTGTACTACCATGCATAGTGCGTCAATAGGTTCTTCGTTTATTAGAATACTAATTCTCAGCAAATCTCCGTCTTCGTATCCTGCAAGTTGATAGTCAAAACTTGCGTATCCTTTAGATACAGATTTAAGTTTATCATAAAAATCGAAGACAATCTCATTTAATGGTAATCTGTACTCCAGTACAGCGCATTTTCCACTGAATGACATTCCAGTCTGTACACCTCGCTTTCCCTGACACAAGGCAAGTACGTCCCCAATGTACTCCTCGGGAATCATGATAGTGGCAGCAATCCATGGTTCCTGAATACGATATCCAGACATATTTTCAGGGAGGTCAAGAGGATTATATATATCACTTACAGTATTATTCTGGTTGATAACTCTATATACTACTGATGGTGCTGTTATTATAAGGTCAAAATTGTACTCACGCTCTAGACGTTCCTGAATAATATCCATGTGCAGCATTCCCAGAAAACCACACCTGAATCCAAAGCCAAGAGCAGTAGAGTTCTCAATTTCAAAAGTAAAACTCGAATCATTCAGCTGAAGTTTGCTGATAGCAGCACGTAAATCATTAAAGAGGCTGTTATCTACAGGAAATAACCCGCAAAATACTACTGGTTGAGATGGTTTGAATCCTGGTAGTGCAGCATCACATGGCATTTTATCTTCTGTGATAGTATCTCCTACCTTTGTATCTGACACCTGACGTATAGACCCAGTTATAAAGCCTATCATACCCGTATCAAGAATTTCGGAATCAACCATTCTGGGGGTAAAATAACCAAGACGATCCACTGTATATGTTGCATCAGTAGCAAGCATTTTTATTTTCATTCCTTTACGTACTTTCCCATCTACAATACGCAACATAATTACAACACCTATATAAGCATCATACCAACTATCAACAAGTAACGCTCTAAGAGGAGCCTCTTCATTCCCAGAAGGAGGAGGAAGCTTAAGTACAATGGCTTCCAGCAGTTCTGCAATTCCCTTTCCTGTTTTAGCTGAAACCATTAACGCTTCATCTGTTTCCAAGCCGATAATTTCCTCTATTTGCTTACATACCCTGTCTGGCTCAGAAGATGGTAAGTCCGTTTTATTAAGGGCTATGATAATTTCGTGGTTAGCATCCAGAGACATATGAACATTTGCTAATGTTTGGGCTTCAACTCCTTGTGTCGAGTCAACAACTAGGATAGATCCTTCAACAGCAAACATGGAACGTGATACTTCATAGCCAAAATCCACATGACCTGGAGTATCAATAAGATTAAGAATGTATACATCACCGTTACCATCAACATACTGTAACTGAACAGTCTGAGCTTTTATAGTTATCCCTCGTTCACGCTCAAGATCCATAGAATCCAGTATCTGGTCTTTCATCTCTCTTTCTGAGATTCTACCTGTATTCTGTATAAGGCGGTCTGATAAAGTTGATTTCCCGTGATCAATGTGTGCAATAATGGAAAAATTACGAATGTTCTTCTGAGCTATCATCTTGTATCTCCATTTCGCTGTAGCAGACGTTTATTGTAAGGCATGACGTTTATTGTAAGGCATTAAGGATATCTCCAGCTTAATAGTTCGACAATATTATTCTAACTGAAATTCCAGCATATTGACAATACAGGTATGCTGGGAATAAGTATATAATACACGTACATGATATAATATAGTTAGGCTGACAAAGGTTTCATTTTCTATAGTGCTCAATAATCTCTGTAGGGTTATACATAGAAGCAATTACGATATTGCTTTGGTTTATAACAAAATTCATCTTATCATTTATTATGACGTTGATCTTCTGACCTGGTCTCAGTTCAATAGTCAGCAGTCTAGGTTGTAATTTTATTCCCTGCAGTAGTTTCTTGAAGCTTTTTATATATCTTTTCCCAAAAACAATGGCGTCTTCATGAGGAGAGAAGTCATAAATAGTAATTTCAAAATCTCCCTTGTAGTTATTGCCTATTAGGAAATGATCTTTTCCCTCTCCTCCTGCTATGTGAAATACTCCATTGCCAAGAGTATAAATCAGGTCGTTGCCTGCGCCACCATGGATAGAATTAAATTCACCTCCAGCAATTATTTTATCATCACCACCCAATCCAATCAGATAATTATTCCCAGATGAGTCTATAACTATATTATTCTGCTCATCACCATAGAACAAATCATTATGGTCTCCACCAGAGAAATTCTTGCGTGTAGAAGAGGCAATATATTGATTGATGAAGGGAAGGATACTTCCATCGGGAAAGATAGGTACAATTGCCCATTGAGAATTCAGGTAGACTTTCTGATGTTTTGTTTCTGACAATACATATGCGTATGCCACTGCATTTTGAGGATGATAAACTTGTGAGGCAATCATTGCCTGGGCTGCACGCGCAGATGCTGCAAAATCATTACTGCTCTCTGGGTATCCAGGGAATGCTCTAGGTTCTGTCGTGAATATATCTTTTGCAAAGTTGTATTGCGCTACTTCTTCCCATTTTAAGAAGCGACTATCTTTATTTTTTCCAACATGCCATTCGTACAAATTGGCATTGCGAGGGTGAAACTCATGACGTAGATATCTTCCAGAAGACCAGTTAGCGTGATAATTCGTGATTTGTTTGGCTTTATTGTACTGTAACCCTCCTACCATAGCTACAGACATTGCAAAGAAGTCCTGCATAAATGGTTTGACCATCCCATTTACAAGATAAGTATCTATCCATCCATAAATTTCTGAATTATTGGTATGGGAGAGGGCTTTATCATCAGTTTCAACTTTATTGATATAATTACGAATATAGAAATCAAACCCATCGTCTAATGTATTCAGGAAATATTTTTTTAATGGGTGGTCATCCGGGGTAATTGATGCAGCACGGGCATGTGTCCGCATCGACCATGCTTGTGCACGAACTTGCCCATGCCAAGGATTAATAATTTTATTATTATTCTGCCGTAAACCAGGGTCTATAGATAGCAGGTTCCATGATGTCTGAAAAATAAGTTCATCAAGAAAGAAACGTTCTCCTGTTATTAAATATGGTATGTAGCTAAGACTTGGTTGATGAGCTATATCAGGAAACCAATCGTTAATATATGTAATGTGTGGACCTGTGGCATATCTTTCTATATTACTTCTTGGATCAAGCCATAATCTGGAATGCTTATCCATTGTTGGAGGAAGAGGGGACGCATTATCACGAAAGTGCCATGGAATAGAGCCTGAAGCACGGGCATTATGCATCATTGCAGCCCTTGCACGTGGATCTTGGCTTACTAAGTATGCAGTTGTCCATCCAGGTAACAATCCTAAATCAGCACGATATCCAACTGCTGGCATATACTGATGAATATTCCCTATGGGGAAAGGAGACCACTCTGACTCGTTACTTGATATATATTCCCACCATGACAAAATATGTTGTGAATTATATTTTATACTTAGGTCGTAAGGCGGTACCATAAATGTACTGTATAGGTATTGCATGTCAAAGATAACAATAGGATCATAGGTATTCTTGGAGCTATTAATTACTCGATACCATCGTGAATGAGGGTAATGTATTACCTTTTTCATATTCTCGACAACATTGTTCCCAGAGGTAATTCTCATGCCATATTCAATAGTTTCGCTGGATTGTATTAGATGATCATTGGATAAAGTTATTGCAGAGCGAATATTCCCTGTCCTTGTGACACGTACATCAAGTATAACAAAGAGAGCATGGGAAATCTCAGATATTACTCGCCCTTCTGTAACAAGGGGTCCGTGCATCCAGTAGTCTATATTGTTATTATCTATGGACTTTTGTAGAAGATCCGCAAAATTTATATTATGTTTTGTATCTGGCGTTGTAAGGTTCATAGATAAAGAATAGCCGTTGAGCAGAATTGTATTCAATGGCGTATGGGATGCATGTTTCTGAATATTATTTGATATTGAGGAATTGGATGATAGAAGAGCTATGTCAATATGCATATCATCCACAATCTCTGGAATTTGTATAGATATGATAGCGTGTTTCACAGATTTGTTTTTGTGTCTTACTTTAATGTCATACTGTGTAGGCAGAGGTTTATCTTTGTATAGAGCTACAATACTAGCATTAGCAGGCCAATCATCTTTCCTAAATGGATGACCAAAGCTCACAACGGTATCAGAGGTAATAGCCGCATCTTCTGATGTAATAGTATCAGGAGATATTCTAACTGACACTATTTTCTTATGAGCCTCATTAGAGGCAAGCAGGGTGGTATTATAGCTACATGCAACAACTATAACTATCATTATTTTAGTTATGAGGTTGATGACAGGAAACACTTTACTACGCATTTGAAGCGATCATTCTCAAGGATGATATATGGTACTAGGAATATATAATAAAATCATCGGCAACTCCTCAGCTGTTTGCGTACAAAAGACGCTAGGCAAACAATGTGTATATACTTAACAACTATATACACTAAATTATTACCTTAATGTGTTACCATATAATTAGTATATGAACTATTTATCTGGATCTTCTCCCAGAGTTCCTTTTAGGATGAATAATCATGCTCTTACTAAATACAAATCGTACGATTGTGCCGATTCCTTTCTCACTCTCAATACGGAAATCAATACCATTTAGTTCTGCCATGCTCTTAGCCAAAGGAATTCCAAGCCCAGTTCCAGTTTCCCCTCCGTCTTTCCCAGGTAAGCGCTGATATGGCTCCATAATACGTTTTATTTCATTTGCATCCATGCCAAGACCATTATCAGAAATCTCAACAACAACTCCGAATTCAGGCTCAATTGATAAAGAAATATATACGGTTCCAGCCTCGGCCACATATTTTATAGCGTTAGATACAATGTTAAGTATAGATTGACGTATAGTATACTCATCACCCATGACTTTAGGTACCTTGTCGTCTATATTAACATTCAGCACAACACGCCTTTTCTTTGCAACGGGAACAAGCATTCTTGTAACTGACCCTGTGATTTCTCCAAGATCAACAGGTGTTTTATCGATATTATACTTCCCAGACATAAGCCTGTGCATATCAAGCATGTTATTTAATGTGCTGAGCATTTGCTGACTGCAATCAAATATGTCATCCATATACTCCTTGTATCTGGTATTATTAAGAGCACCTGCATCAGCTCTTATAATCTCAGTAAAACCAATAAGTGCATTAAGAGGAGTACGTAGCTCATGACATGTATTTGCTACCATTTGCTCTGATTCGGCTGCAATATTAGAGGTATCGTCAATATCATTAAGTGATAGCCCTTTCTTATCATTACATTTGCGTATAGCAAGACACCAACTCCCATCATTTTCCATACTGCAAGCTGCGGTAATTTCAATACTCACACCAAATGCAGTTTCTAAAAGCACGGATTTCTTGGATGGTTTTTCGTCTGTGTCCACATGATCTTGTATTTCAGCCATATGGTTGATAAGTTCCTTATGAGAATCAGAAGACAACAGGTCTACAAGGTTAGCGTGTTTAAGATTTGCTTCATTCATTTCAAGAATTTGCGCCATTTCTTTTAAGGATGCTCTTTGAATTCTTCCTTCTGAATTAATAAATACAGAGGTTACACCAATTCCTGAAAGCGCAGCATTACGTGACTTTTCGTCATGCTTCATTCTTGATATAGCTTTTTTGTGAGTACTTATATCAGTAAGGCAGAGAGTAACAAATGTACGTCCCATAGAAGAAAAGCTACGCATGTTACCAAGCATCCATGCAATTTCTCCCGAGTTAGAGGAATTTATTACAAGGTCAATGCTTGAATGGCTACCTTCCTTGTCGCCAGATAAACGCGCTATACTGGTTTCCACGTACTCATAATCACGTGGGAAGCATGATCGCAGACTTAGATCCTGAATATTATGATCTTCGTTGAAACCCAGAGAAGACAGTAGAGACGAATTGATGCTTTTAATAGATAGATCGTCAGATATGACCATTACACCTATACTTAGTGTGTTTAGTAATGCACTTGATTCGTCACTGGTTATGTCGTTGCTGGAAGAATTAAGAGACAACTCTGAAATATAATGTACATTATCCATTTTTTGTGCATGTTCAGAGCTATAGGTACAATGTGTTGTTGTGCTTGGGAATTCGTTTTCAGAATCTGAGCATTCATGCTCTGTAAGAGTAACATATCGGTCTGAGATATCCGTCATGAATGCAAGTACAGTTGATGCTCCTGTTACCGGATCATGCATACGGCGGAATGATATACGATGTCTGCACTTCTGACCGTAACTTGTTTCCAAGTCATGTGTATGGCTGTATGACCCATGCATTAATACAGATTTCAAGGCATCGCGAGCAGTACCTTTATTCCCATAACGAGGAATTAAACCAGCTCTCTGGCCACTACCAAAGGTAATCTCGTCAGCTTTATTCTGAAGCAGCAATACGCCGTCTTCAGAGAACAAAGACAGTGCAAAAGGAGAAAGAGAGATTACTTCACGTAAACGGTCAAGCTCAAAACCTGTTCCTTGGATCACTCTATTTGCTTCGACTCGTACTCCGATTCTGCCATTTGCAAAATGGTGTTTCATAAGTACACAGTCTATGCGAATAGGAATTCCAGCAGGTGCAGCTGTCATTCGTTCACGCACTATCATTTTATCGCGTATAGTGGGAAGACGCCTACGTATATCTTCAGCAAATTCGCAATCATAAGGAAAATCCTTTTCGCACATATCCAGAACACTTTCCTCGTGCCAGAATTCCAGAGCTTTATGATTTGCCCATACTATCTTCAATCTGTCAGGATCCCATATCCAGATAGGGTAATCAGCATTTTCAGCTGTGACTTCGAAATCATGGTTATATGGCATATCACTGTTACTGCTTGCTGGGATGGTTTCTATCATATTGCGCTTCCTCATAACTATTGTGATATTGATATGTGCCTTACAATCTTAACCGAAAAGCAGCATCTCACTTAAATCTTGCTCAAAAATGACACACTAATGTATGAACAAATGTGTTTTTATGTATTAGAATGATACAATGACGTTTTGGCACTGCTTTCAATCTTACAATATACACGAATTTTCCCTCATAAGTAAGTATTTGATAAATCTAATACAACTTTCAGATGCAATATTCAAACCATACCTATATGTTTTTACCAAAGTTGAATATTAACGGTAAATGACACTCTTGGTAATACAGTAATATGGGTTGCTCCTAATGGGATGGCTTTAATTTGGAATGGCTTTAATTTTTGTAGGCAATGAGCGATGTCTTAAATATATTTGGCTAGTTGTATATATCATTATGTTACACAATTAAGAGTTATATTAGCGTAGGAGTTGTACTAGCGTCCTACTTGGATTCTTATCCATTTTCTAAAAAGCTATAATTGCTATCAACGGTATAGTAAGCATGGTCATGTTAACAACAAAGTGCGGTTGACTGCAAAGCTATTGTATTATTATGCTAAATAATATCCAGTGATAAATACAATGTAGGATATTGAGTTAAGGATTCTTAGTGCGCCTGATACACCCTATACACATAGATTAAGATGCAGGAATGTATGATTAGCTAATTTAGCAGGGAAAAGTGATTCTAAATAACCAGTACTTTTGCATTAGGATGCTGATGTACAAACAAAATGGAGCAACCTACGCACGACAATACATACCCCCCTATGTCTACTGATACAATTCTATAGTACAAGAATATTTAGAATCAGCAGGCTAAAAGGGCAATGCGTACACATACAAATACTGAAATGGCTCCGGCGGCAGGGCTCGAACCTGCGACAAGCGGATTAACAGTCCGCTGCTCTACCAACTGAGCTACACCGGAAAAACCACCACGGAGGCTATCAAACTTTATATTATTAGTCTACAACTTTTATTGTTTATTGTCCGATAATGATATAGCCGATGCACAGCGTATTCAATATGGGTAGCAGGTTTGTACACTCACAACTGTAAGGACATTACAGTGTGACCTTACAGAAAAAAGAATATCTTCCATAAGATATGGGCAGAAATAGGACGTATTTTCAGTATAATCTAACGTATTATAAGATGTATATCACCAAGAAGAGAATTTTCAGATGCTACAAATCGTAAGAGAGCAGATGTACTCTCCTGATTCCTTTTGACAGTGCCTTCATATGATGTTTGCATCAGATACTGCTGATGAGATAATGTCGCTTCCATCATTGTAACCATTGTCTTCTCAAGCATTTGCATATCTGATTGGGCTTTTTGCATGTTAATCGCTGAGAGTGATGCACTCATTTAATTGCTCCTTCGCTTTTATATGTATATTTTAAGGTATATTGTTTATTTATGTTGCTGCTGTTAAATCAAATATATTTATGTGGATAAATGAAATGTTATATGTGTATAGGGTATCGCATGAGTAATAATATTATTTTACAAAAATTGTTTAATTCTGTAAAAACCATATATATTACTGGGTATAGTATGGTGGTAGCGTAGTAAAAGGGGGTGAGTATTTATGATTAATAGATATACTGTAGAGGAATTGGACGCTATACTTGGGGTAGACTTCCATGTGCTTGACCATGGCTTTGTAAGAGTTGTCGATTATATGGGGGGTGATGGGGCTGTTGTGCAGGCAGCTCGTGTATCTTATGGAGGTGGCACAAGGACGTTACGTGAAGATAGCAGGCTTATCAGGTATCTAATGCGCAATTCACATACTTCACCTTTTGAGATGTGTGAATTAAAAATTCATGTGAAATTACCTTTATTTGTAGCTAGGCAGTGGATTAGACATCGTACCGCAAGTGTGAATGAGTGTTCAGGCAGGTATTCTGTTATGGAAGATGAATTTTATGTGCCGACAGCAGATGTTATTGCTCCACAGTCTGCCGCTAATATGCAGGGAAGAAGTGCAAATTCTTCTCTTACGCAAGGCTATAGGCAGTCTGTGTCAGACAGAATCAAACAACATGGTCATATGTGTTATAAAATTTATCAGGAGTTACTGGAAGGAGAGGAAGAAGAAGAGGGTATTGCCAGAGAGTTGGCAAGAATGGTACTTCCTTCAAATATATATACTCAGTGGTATTGGAAGATTGATGCACATAATTTACTGAAGTTTATTTTATTGCGATTAGATAGTCATGCTCAATTTGAGATTCGTAAATATGCGGAGGTACTATCAGATATTATGAAGGTATGGATGCCTGTAACATGGGAGGCATTTGTTGATTACTGTATGGGATCTATGAGGCTTACCAGAAGTGAACAGGAAATGATAGGATGTATGCTGAATGGAGAGCAGGTAAATTATACAGACTTTGGTGTCGATATAGAAAGGTATAACAGGATCATGAGCTATCTGACAGAGACTTTATAAGATGGAGGTTTGTTATGATATGAAGGATTATCTTAGTGATAAGATAAATTATTTTTCTACATATGTGTAGTATGCAGCTTGAGCAATCTAGTGAAGTATAGGCATGTTTTGTTTGCAGGTAAATATTTAGTGCAAAGAGATGCCTATACTATAGTCACTAGAAAGAGTCACCTAGGAAGCTAGGCTAAGGGGAGTGGCATCTAGAGATTTATTTATGTTGCTTATTTGTATTGCTAAGTTGGATATTTGATGTGCTCTCGCATTATGATTTGCTATCATTGTTTT
>ENA-OREC01000072-OREC01000072.1-marine-metagenome-genome-assembly--contig:-NODE-72-length-23931-cov-5.913767_pt1:22500-23931 | contig 23931 bp, 15 predicted proteins | sample MGYA00248626_ERZ508543 | MGnify/ENA primary metagenome ERZ508543 (study PRJEB26211, sample SAMN05518279) | marine metagenome | isolation source: Puget Sound, Washington, USA | host: Bankia...
TTCAATTTTGGCCGTGTGCGCGGGTTCTTTATCAGCAACAACCACTTTAATCTGCATCCTGCGATAGCAACCATAATTGCACAGATAGCATGTCATCAAAATGAACTTCCACAAGGTAGTCCATGCTCACCTATCATTACCAACCTGATCACACACATCCTTGATGTCCGCCTTACACAACAGGCAAAAAAATATGGCTGCACATACTCGCGCTACGCAGATGATATTACATTCTCTACAAACCAAAAGATTTTGCCTGAAAAAATAGCCATACCTTCAGATAAGCCCAACCAATGGATTGTTGGCAGCAAAATCGAAGGCACTATAGAGCGCGCTGGCTTTAAGATAAACCAGGCTAAAACACGACTTCAATTGCGTCCATCCCGTCAGGTAGTCACAGGCCTTGTTGTTAACAAAAAAGTAAATATCAAAAGCGAATATTACCGTTATGCACGTTCAATGTGTCATGCTCTATTCTCAAAGGGGGCTTTTTTCCTACCCGGCAACGACACACCCGCAACCATTAGGCAGTTGGAAGGTATTCTAAGCCATATTCAATTTATCAAAGAATTTGGTCGTACTGACGAAGAACTTTTCCGCCAGAAATTAATATTTGAGAACGCCAAAGGCAAAGAACGTCCTAAACTCGATGCAGCAACAGAACTATATTCCCGATTTTTATATTTTTGCTATTTCGTGGCGCTTGAGAAACCACTGATCATGTGCGAAGGCAAGACAGATGCAATTTATCTTAAGGCTGCGATAAGGCAGCTAGAGAAGAAAAATAACTTCAAATTTTCCCATGCCGTCGATTTCTTTCCCTTTACACGACGAGTCAGTAAAGTAATGCGAATTCACGATGGGGCATCTGCATTAAAAAGCTTCATAGAACATTATGCGAAAAGTACGACATTCAAGTTCGAGACTCGGTTACACCCTGTTATTGTCCTGCTAGACAATGATAAGGAAGCTAAAAAAGTAATCGACCTCCTTAGCAAAAAATTCACAGAAAATGGCATCGAATACGATCAGAATAAAAATTTTGCATATCACGTCATTTCCAATCTATACGTTGTTCTATTACCTAAACAGACCGAAACAACGGAAAACAAAATTGAAGATTTTTTCTATCCAGAAGTACTTAAGATTAAGCTGGATGACAAAACTTTCTCAGCCGAGAACGGAAAGAAATTTGACAACCAAAAACACTATTCAAAACAGGTGCTGGCGACAAAAATTGTGCGCCCAAGACAGGATGGCATAAATTTCAAAAAATTTCAGCCAATCTTGGAACTTATATCCCAAACAATTAACAAGTTTCAAAATAACTATGCCGCCTGATACAGCGGCTCCCATTGAAACACCTTTCCATCGAGCTTGGGAGGGGCTTCAAAGGCCTTGCTCAGATCCTGCAATGCCGTTACAAAATGG
>ENA-OREC01000073-OREC01000073.1-marine-metagenome-genome-assembly--contig:-NODE-73-length-23857-cov-14.206644_pt1 | contig 23857 bp, 12 predicted proteins | sample MGYA00248626_ERZ508543 | MGnify/ENA primary metagenome ERZ508543 (study PRJEB26211, sample SAMN05518279) | marine metagenome | isolation source: Puget Sound, Washington, USA | host: Bankia setacea...
AATATAGATCACTTGTTCATCAGTCATGAGGAAGGTCTTATCTGTCCAACTGGTAAATATAGATCACTTGTTCATCAGTCATGAGGAAGGTATTATTAACAGAACTTAACAGTACTTTGTTAAACAGAATAACAGGGCTGGATTTCATAATCTAGAATTTACCCTCATGCAGTGTTAATCTTAATAATTGCTGATTTTTTAAATGAGTTGTTGTGTTGTTCTTGCAAATACAACTGGTGACCATGTCATAGGTATAACGATAGATTATGCTTAAAACTTCCTGATGAATTTGTTTGAAATATGTATAATTTTGCACAAACTATTTTCACTTAAACCTAAGCTGGGTTGAATGATTATGAAAACCAAACCCAGATATCATAAACTGGTTAGAGAAACTGATTGGATTGATTTGTGTTTACAGGAGGCTAATTCATGCGATGGTGAGATCACACAACTGCGAGATCATCAGAGAGACCTCAGCGGTCATTTAGAGAACGGTCAAGTCGGTGTTCAGCAACTACAAGGTGATTCGGACACTCTGGACGGTGATATTGACAGACTTATAGAGGTCAAGCAGAAGGTAATGGTCATTCTTGTGCTTTTACAGTAAAACAGACAGACTTTTTATTTAGTGTATGTAAGAAAGTACATAGTCATACAAAATGATATACAATGTAGTCTGGTAACACACACGAAAACAACAACAAAAACACACACACACACACACACACAAAATATCCATTTAACAATAGTATAAATATAAAATACCTTGATAAAGACACTCCCAGCGTAAAGACCAGAATAATAAAAATATGCATGTTAATATACGTAAACTTTATATTTGTTGAAAGTTTAAATAACAGTTTTAGCATACCAACCAAATACAAAAACAAAGGTTTAAAAAGAGTATCATTGATAACTTGGGGAAAAGATGTCAATGTATCCCTGTAACTATAACTTATGTTTATTGTTACATAAAAATGTAGAAACTGTGGTAATGGGTTTTAAATTACTTATTTCTGGAAAATTTCACAAAGATCCAATTATATAACCTAAAATGCCAGTGTCATATGTGTAGAGATTAAGTTGTGTGGGCCCTGCACATTAAATTGACATATACAGATTAAAGATAACTGTTAAACTTTTTGATGGGGGGCGTAGAACAATAAAAACTCAATTTGTAACTGACCATTAAAATTGACATGTACAAAATGTTTTACAAGTTTATGACCCTTTGACTGAATCTATATATCTCACCATGGCAGCTACACATTTAGGGTACTGTAAAACTAAATATGGGAGGGGAATACGTAATTGGTTTCTATTCCTTTTGGGCATAAATAGGGGACACTTTATGGCTCATTAATAACTCCTTAACAGATGTAGCCCTTAGGGGAATAAAGTCATCATGTGATCAGTTGAGATAGAGGGCTCCCGACACAATATGCATCTCACTTCCTTAGTTTTGTGAATCTAAGTCCTTTTTGTTTTTAATTATAACCAGGACAATGGGGGAACAAAAACAAGATTGTATTAAATGGATTGGGCAAATAATAATAGGGGCTTAACATTGGAATTTTAGTTACAATTTAATTATTAATGTTTGCTGATTAACACTATGGTGATGTATTTGTTTTTTTAGAAAATTTGAAAATGGATACATATAGTTAATATAAAAGCTTTACAATAGAACTTACAGAATTGTGTTAACTTCTTAGTTTTATCATACATCTATATGTACAGTGTTTAACCTTTGATCCTCAAGCAAAATACCTTAATTGAACATGACATTAGGTGCTCAGCTTTCCTAAAATTCATACATATAGAAAGAGCATATCAGTAGTATTTAATGGTAATGATCGGAAAAAGCACATTGTTCACTCATGTGTAATTGTTTGTATTATTTATTTGTATTTGATCATATTGTTTAACAAAACATGACATATATCCTTTAAATTCCATTTCAAACATGACAAGCTGAGTATGCAATAAAAACAATAACTTGACAATAAAAAGGGACAAAGTTATGTCAATATTTTCCCCAAACTGTAAATGTAACTGTAGATGTTTGAATTTGCCGCTCATGTTAAAAGCTACAGCTGTCCCCGAAATAATTTTCATCCATTATAAACTAGGCCAGACTTGTAACCTGGGGGAATTAAGGGGTCGATAATAGATGAATTAACTGTCAGTTGTGATGACATGAACAATTTTATGCAGCAGCAAATGGAGCCTCGGGCAAGTTAAAATAATAGGCTCAAACTCTGGTACAAATTGGACACTTTGTAAACTACTGGTGATGAAATAGGTGTTAGTGAACTGACTCTTACTTGATGTGTTGTTGGTTTTTCTATAGCCATGACTACACTCCGAAACATGAAAATGAAATACAGCAGTAGTTGACCATTTTTGTGAGACCTAAGACCTAGTGTAATGGAAAGAAATGAGGCGGTGGAACATTCAGAATATGTAAAAACAAACAAATCAAGAGAATAATGCATTCCGACCTTTCGGTATTTTTGGCTCTGCTGAGAACAGGAAATATTCAAACTCTCTTTCTTGAAACTAGTTATTCAATAGCAGCAAAACTCCAATTTATCTCTAAAGAGTTGATTGGCGTCTCGAAGAGAGATAAAATCTGAATATGTTGAACTGATCTTCCTGCTACTTTAGTTAACAACACTTAGATCATTTTGACATCCACTGTGGAACAATTAGAAGAAGATGCAGAACCATTCTATATGAGGCTTTGTTTAACCATACTTGGTACAGTCTTGCAGTGAGCCATCTAAACGCTCGCCTGTTATCTCAGTTAGTTGTCCTAAGCTCCTTTAACAACAATTACACAATTAGAAATAAGTAGATGTTGCATTCTGTAAATATTGACTTAGCATTGTCCAGTGTGGAGCAGCAATTAGATGATCAGTGTTAGGGAGAAGTTGTAAAGGAGTTGCACAATCTACACAATTGGCTTTTATCAGATTGACCAGTAAATCTTGATAATATGTTGTGGAACAATGGGATAGCAGTTTTTCATATTATAGACCCTTTGTCTGTATTCAAATATTAGTATTGAGATGTTTGTAGTACAAAGGTAAATGAACATCTTGTCAAGAATAGGCATAGATAAAACTGAAAATGCTTGAACAACCAGAGAATCTTTGGAGTGGTTTAAACATTAACTGTGTAACCTTACCAAATATCTTAAATAAGTGTACAGAAGATAGTTTCAAGTGGGTCTTTATCATTATTGGCAGGAAAATAACTGGAAGTGCTTTAGACACTGAGATTATATCCTTTCCTTCTCGCACTGCTTATACTCTTAATTTTAGCAAAGAGGAACGTTATTGAACAAAGAATATCGCCATTCATATTTGATCTAATTGACTATATTGCTGTCACTACCTCAGCAGGACAGTTGTTTGTTTTGTCACGATGTTGCCCTTTTTGATTAACACTGTCTAAGGTCCACCAAAAAAATGGTATGTCAAAGGTGTGCATTGTCACAACTTACCTTTACTTCAAAGAAAATCAGGACCTTTAAAGTTGTGAAAAGTATAGCTAGAACAACATTCCTTTGTCACCTTTTAACCATGGAGAGACTATATTGTATTAACTTTTTACCCCACTTGCCTATTTACAATTGTTAACACATTATTTTGATTAGTCAAGGCTACAAATGTAGCTGATAAATAATGGATGTGAAGTTTCTGGATGATCGACATACAATGTACACACAGATAAATAATGGATTTGAAGTTTCTGGATGATCGACATACAATGTACACACAGAGCTTTTCACTGTTTCATTGTAACTAGTATTATTAATGTCATGTTACACCCTGCGTGCTTCTTGTTCTTTGACAAATGGCTCAGGTAAGCTTTTCAGACAAATGTCAATGAACACAAAAAAAGAGTGCATAAAAACATCCTGACCAACATTGCAGCTTTGTTGTCTTCATCGGGAATAATAAATAGTACATTGTAATCTATACATATAGGGTTTTCGGAAATAAAGGGGCTTTGTGAAGAATTTAAAGGACTTCCAGCTGGTAACATCAACAGACCTGTGAAAGTATGATAGGGCTAAGGGGCTTATTTATTTGATCTTATAAAACCTGTCATCAGCAATATTTTCTGATTTTGTGTTCACAAAAACCTAAAGTGAAATAAGAGTAAATAAAATATGTGTGTCAATCACTCAATAAAGATAATGTTCCAGACTAAAAGGAACTTGAATGCATAAAACTGTTTACAAAGAACTACAGATCACACAAACAGCTAGTTTCAGAAATCAGAATGGCGATAATTGGATATATTCAAGACCATGACAACTTGTGATAGCATGTTTTAATGGCCCTACACAAATATAACAAACACCATCCTGCTGTAACAACTTTCATCATTACCCTTTTTATTATATGATAGCTTTATGAACAGATTTATAGGTAAATAAATCAATAAATCAGTTGTTATGGTGTTGTAACCAAATGTGAGACAAACAAGTTCTTATGAAAGTGCAATTAGCTGTTGACATGTTTTTATTTATTAGCAATCACAAATGTTTGTTGATAGATGTTTATTGGTTGTTGATATCAGATACGTTTCAAACTAGGACACAGATGATAGAGGTGTCTTACATATATAAACATGTCAAAGCACAAACAAGCATTCAGCAGATAAATAACTTAAAACATGGATAAAAAACATTTATTCAATTATTCTTAATTTATTAAAAGAAATTAAAACAGGACTAAAGAAACACGTTGAACAAAATACAAGCAGTTCTAAAATACATTTTAACATTATCTCAAAGGTAAAGAAACTAATTTTAGCCATTTTGGAAGTACTTGGCAACCAGAAGAAAATTATGGGTAAACATATTTATAGAATTTAAGTTAGATAGTAAATGTCATATATTTTATACAGGTGTAAGGGCTACCTTTCTGTTATATCATCTACAATTAAGTGCCAATGGTCTCACAATGTCTTTACAAATGGCGTACAAAGTTTCACAAATTAACATAAGTGTTGCCTCATTAACCAGTATTACAAGTAAGTAGAAAACGTGTGATAGAGCAACTTGTAACAATTACCACGTGACCTCCATGATGACACCTTACCAGAACCAAAGGTGTCAGTGTAGCCAGGGGGCCCTAATTTGGTCATCTAAGACATTTGTTGTAATGAAAAGAGGACAGAAATAACCAATTCTGTGTAGATCGACCAGTAGTAATTTGTCATAAAGTTATCAGTGCTTGTAATCTTGTTGTAACCATGTGTGTGGGCAAGGCAAGCAGTGTAATGTTGTAACATCCTTGTTCTTGGGAGGGAGCATCACTGTAACACACTTGCATTGTTTACTTCACTACTCTTTTTTATATATGGATTTTTTTGTGGGCCAAAGATTATCTCAAACTCAAACTCAAACTCAAAATATTTATTGGCATGTCGGCAAAGTTAATTATCAATAGCCTTGACTATTCCTAGTTTTATAATATGAATGAATTATGTTCTTATTTTTTTATTAAGACTGAAAGGCACTGTACTGTCTTTGTGATGCTATTCTTAACTAAAGAAATGAATATTGTGGTGAAATAAAAAAAAATGAGCAGTATTTGCATGTTTTGACTTTATTCAGAATTTAAAGCATTTAATCATAGGCAGGAAAACTAATATGTTTGTTCTTTTAGGTTTTCTTTTACTGTATCAAAAATTGCTTGTATAGCAACTTACCTTAACTCTCTAACATTCAACTTATCTTAACTCTCTAACATTCAACTTATCTTAAATCTCTAACATTAAACTTATCTTAACTCTCTAACATTCAACTTATCTTAACTCTCTAACATTCAACTTATCTTAACTCTAACATTCAACTCATCTTAACACTCTAACATTCAACTTATCTTAACTCTCTAACATTCAACTTATCTTAACACTCTTAACATTCAACTTATCTTAACACTCTAACATTCAACTTATCTTAACTCTAACATTCCTAAAAATAAAATCCAGTCATTAGTTATAAAGTATTTTGTCAACTTAAATATCAGCAACACCTAGAAACATCACTATTCCTAATTTTATTGAGATTCTCTTGTTTGATGGGTTTATAGGCACTGTTATTCTTGATCCACTAAGTCTTAAGATCCAGAGATATTTGCCCGTTACATCTGTTCACCAATTTCAAACCTTGTTGACAACAAATGGTTGCATAAGTAACGAAACTAACCGAAACTGATATCATTACAACCATGTGTACAGTTAGGGGCTGAAGTGTTGTGGTATAAATCAAAGTTTAGATGCTTAAATAGACTAACTCTCTATTGGTGAAGAAGACACTTAGGTGTTTCTAGGTTTGATTACTTTATTGTTTATTTCCTATGGCTGAAGTTTGCTGTGGATTAGGAAGATAGCTAATCTCTTACGAAGGATCTGTTTAATTCTAAATGGCTGTTTCTTGTTGAGGAAAGCTTGTCAAAACATGTCAAAGTAAGACTCTCAGGATTAGATACACTAAGCTCCTTTAAAGGGATTTGTGGCCCCTTGTGTGCAACTAACTGTAAAGCGATTTTCCACACATTTAAGGGGATGACAATGCTTTAAAGGGTTGTAAAGTATTTCTAAAACATTGAAGGATAATTTAGTGCTGGCAGATTTGATGCATTTGTTGATTATTTTTGTATAAGTGTCGACAACTAGAGTGCAAGATAAAATACACTTTGAATAGCCTGTTGGATATAATTTCAAGTTTAAATGGAAGACCAAGAACACCAAGATTGCTATGATTGTTTACCTATATGGTTTAATTAAGTGTCAATTAAGAAAGCATTTCATGGAAGGAGGATGTTTGTCTTTATTGTACATTCTATCAAATCATGTTTCATGATGTAAGCTTTTAGAAGCAATCTTTTTTTTCCTTTTTGGTAAAAACTAGAATTTTCAAACAAATATTCACGCAAAAAGTTACCAAAAAAGCAACAGCACACACACATAAAAAATCAGCTCTCCTCCAGAATGAAAACCATTAAAAAGAACAAGAGTTCAAAGTGGCCACATGTATCCTTACAAGAACATCTATTTTCTTATGTTGATGTAACCCATAGTGATATTTAAATTTGTCTCTCTTCAGAACATGACAGAGTTACTTGGAAGACAACAGAAGATGAAATACTTCCAACAAGCCAAAGAAGGCAAATATACAAGAATCTGTAAATCTGAGGCATCATTGGACTCTGAGTACCAGAAACAGGTGGATAGAATGCAAGCCTTGAGCGCCATTGTGGACAGGCTCAATCAAGAATACCCTCATGCTCAGACTACTCTACGACGTGTAACGGTCAACCTTAGTACGAAAAATGTTGATGACGAGGCTGTATAGGGAACATTGCTAGTAAGGGAGAAGGAAATAAAACACTAGAGAGGCTTTAACATTCATTGCACATTCACTTTCTTGTCCAAAAAGTCTTATGAGTAATAGGGATGTGAGTATTGGGTGAAATGGACAGAAATCTACAGGTGAAAATAAAGCAAATAACGTGTAATATATACAAGTTGTTAACAAATAAACCTTTTTTGTGTACAGTTTATTGTAGTGTACATGAAGAAATACACAGTGCTGTGATATACATTGTTAAGTTATATAAACCTTTGAAATTGTATCTGCATTTCTAGTATGTTTGTTTGTATGATTGCTAAAAAAGAAAGTTCAAAAAGAAATTGAAATTTGAGTAAAAGAGCTTTAAAAGTGAGCTTTATTGTTGTTGTTCTGTTTGTAAACTGTGATTTAGTGTTTCCATTTACAGTCTATGAATGTTGCTATGTATAAATCTAAGCTGGTTGTTGTTAAATGCTTTACAGTTACATTCCACTGTCAAATCATCTTTGTGGCATATAAACAGACTGTATAAAGGTGACTTCACAGCATCCTATTTTACTTCACTACCAACTGTACATGATACATTGATAAACACTCAACATGGATGCAAGATTCAAACAGAATACTTTTGAATAGTGTTTGGTTTCATACACATGTTTATTTTATTCCGTTCACTTGTATATATGATCTATTTTGGATTAAATGTTCTGTTATTAACTTATTATAATGTTATGTGTGTTGACATTGAAGAATAAATGTTTTATATGTGCAAAAAAAGAATTGTACGACACTAGATCAACAGCTTGTTCTTTTACTGACCCGTAGAAAATTGACACACTGTTATTAGGATGGTTGTACATGTGAGATCTCACTGCCTATATGATCAAATCTCCTGTTTTCGTGTACACAATCTGTCTTTTTTTCTTGCACACATTCTCTTGTTTCCTTGAACCAAATGTATTTTATAAAATCTCCTGTTTTTGTGTACAAAATCTCTGCTCTAAAAGAACTTTCTACCTGATTGTGTTCATTAAAAACAAATTGCTTTTTAACATTTCTCTTTATTCAGAATATGTCTTCATGAAAAAATACTTTGTTCATAGTTTTTGTGTGTAGGTTAGCCTTGAATACTTCACAGCAAATCAAACATAGAGGGAGGTGGGCAGAGCATCTGTCTGTAATATTGAATCATTATGCAGTCTGCTATCAGTTATTATCACATCGTATTATCACTATGATTCTCTCAGCATGGTACAAGACAGGTGGATCCACATAACTACAAATCAACCTCGCAAAGGCTAAGTATTTCATGTGTAGGTGAAATAAGGAAACAAACAGAAATCATGATCTCACACTGTTAGGCATATTCTTTAAAACAAAGTAGACTAGTAGTAGTATGTACGAAATACTTTAATATAAGTCAACACAAGTTTAGAAATATGTACTTGTTATATACCAGAAGCTAATGTACACACAACAAAGACCTTTAAAGCAAATATAGCCTAAACACGCAGCATGGTGAAAGTAAGCTGCATTTTCAAGCAATATGCAACTTAGTTAAAGCAAGTGTTTGTGTGTTTCATCACTATGAAGTCTAACCTTGGTTTACATACAATCAGCAAATATGAAACAGAAACAGCAAGTATATCCGTGGTATGCAGGGGCCTTACACAAGCTATGATAGAGTTTGCATTGGTTGCGCTGTCATTGCCCAAGGTTAGATAGAAGTTGGAGTCTATTGTTTGCTTGTATTGTCCAGAGGAAAGCAAACTTTGTCTAGTAGGAGTAAACTGTGCAATGTTGTCGACTGTTCTATCAATAGCAATTCAATGATGAAATCTCTTGAGCAAATATGGCCATCGATATTGCTATGTCAACACTTTTTCTGTGCAAGTGATGTTTTTCATTGACCTTTGCAACATGATAGCAAACCTATTCAAATAAATGAAGTGTGAAGTTGTTGTATATTGGCAAGCAATCGTAAGTGTTGACTATGCTTGATGAATAGAGCAAACAAAAGGGATTCTTTGTTTAATTTTACATAGCCGTCAATCTTCATTTGATGAAAATAGAGTCTGTTTCCTTGATGATGTTACACTGTGTACCCTGTGGTGGAATAACTATGAACCCTGCTATTTCTTTAATAAAAGCATGCTGCGTCTATAATGATATATGCACACAAACAATCAGACCAAACAAGAGGTCTACCAGATGACTAACATATGTACCGTCACTACGCCCGAATTTAAAAAATATATCTATGAACATATACTCTACATATACAGATAAAACTGTTTCGCATTTTTGAAAATTTTGCTAACCTATGGAATGCACCTGAGTGGAAACCATGAGTTGTAAAAACAGTTTTATGACGTGCACCATACACTATATTACATTAATGGACTACACAGCCCCCCGTGTCGCGAGACTCACTGTGATAACGTTTCCAAATACCGGGGAATCTGGATTAGAAATAGATATGGGAAGAGGTCCTGAGTCTAAGACAGTAGGGGTCCAATAGCTTCTGTTCACACCATGTATAATCTGTTACTGGCATATGTTTGTTTAGTCGGCTGCAGACCACGTGTCAGCTCTCTCACTGTGACCATCATTGAGACCAAAGGTTCTCCGAATGTGTGCGCTGTAGGCATACTTGGTTAGCTAGCTGATTATCTCCAGTAATTCGATTAGGTGATTATATTTTGTGTTCATTAAAGTTCTATCTAATATCGAAAAAATAGAGCATTCTTAGGACGAGCTAGGTTCCGTTAAACCGGCCAAGTCAAGGTACATTCCACCACACGTACTTACTGCGCACCAAACAGCTGGAACGGGTGCGTTTATTTCAGTGTACATTCAGTGGAGGTGTCGAGACAACTACAGTTTAATACTGTGTTGGCACATTATGTTGTATTTGTCCGCCAGTATACGATGAGCGTTTGGCTCATTGAACATAAAATAGATGGATACATTGATAATTATTATTTCCCGAAATATACCGAACTTACTTGCGTCTTACATAAAACAATGTGAACAGAAAAGGTGAAACAAAAGAGCAAATGCAACACGGAGAAGCTTCTATTATTACATTAGATCATCTGAACAGTTCTTCCCGTGGCGCCCTGCTGTCTCATTAAGCCACGAGCCAATAATTAGTCGTATCAATTGTACATAGGTATGAATCTCACGGGGTAGACCTACTGTGTTAATTACATCAATGATTGGCTTCTCGGCCCAGTCCTTTAAACATCTGTGAAATCGGCATCATCAAAGCAAAGATAAAAGTAACGGACTAGACAGGCATTGAACTGACAGCACGCGCCAAAAAATGAAATCATTTATCAACTCTTGATATTTCAAAGATTACACGTGAACAACTATTGTTTTCTGATTGTTTTCATAATAATTATTGTGGTTATGACATTGAAAATAGCGATTCGCCACTGATGACACTTTCCATATGTTAGATATAATATACACAGTATACACAGACTACAATCCAAAAACAGACGGACGCGTGCCTGTTGTTTCGTGACACGTGTTAAACTAGTAGATAGTGAAAACTCAGCTCTGAAGTTATTGTTCAAAATCATCTATACTTCTATCATTTATAGACCCCCACTTATTTATTTATATCCCACCCCATCCAGTTGGCTTATTATACATGTTCTCTTCTTTTTTTCAGAATCTAAACCATGATCGAAACTTATTATATAAGAATTATAGTGTTCGCTCTAAACGATGTTTAACTTAGACCATACAAGTCGAATCTAACTAAGAACGAGTGTTTATTTCATTTCTACTCATTAAATGTTTACGCTTCTTTATCACATTGGAAAAATAAAACAGTTTACAAAGTGAACATTTCTTAGATTGAGATCTAACATAGTTTGTAGATTTATCTTGCTTTTCATGAAAGATCAAGCTAGGCCTATTTAAAACAGACCCGCGAGTGAGTAACGATATGTGATCTCCTAGATTTACTTTATTTATAAATTTGGTTATAAGTTGTTTACGTTTAAATAACTTGTGGATGCTCATGTTAATTCATATCCTTTAAAAAGTATAGAAAATCCGTGTCCCTGTCGTGTCAGTCAGCAATGACCAATCAACCAATCAAAAGGTCGCTGTTTCAAATTTGAAAGTGCCCGGGGAATCCTGGGAACGCGTATTTCCCTCTGATTGTGAACTACCAGCGGGATGGACCAATCAGCGCGTTGCGTACATAGCCGATGATACAATGGTAACTGTCAGTTGAATGAGTGTGTGAATGCGAGGATGTTGTAAAATTTTGCTGTAAGCGTTGTATTTACCGTTTTGTGAAGTGATTATACGAAAGATGAAAGGTAGGTAGCAATTGTTTACATCTTCTGTATAATTTATAGGCTATCCGATGGATGGTAAACGTAAAATTAAAACAACTTTCCAAACTTATTCAAAGTTTATGAAGTGACTGACATTCGGATGTTGTCAACATTGTTGTTAGCTTTTATTTAAATAACTGACTATGTTTGAATTTGTATATTTTATACTGGAATAACTGAATATGTAGGTTTACTTTTACCATCGAGCTATTTACATATGGAGAAAATAAAATACAAAAAAGTTAAAAGTTGTTTGGGTCCACTCTCCGACTAAAACCGTTCACTTCAAAACATTCTTACACTTTTACCTGCTTCTTTGACTGAATCAATTTATAACTTACACATTAAAGTCATTCTTAACGGTTTAAATCCTAACGGAAATGTTTGCCCCGCTTCAAATATTTAAAAAAAAATGCCTAACTGTACGCCGTGACCTTTGATCTATACCGCGTCTATTTTTAACCGTTAGCCGGCTTATCGCCGCAACACGGGTCGCCTTAATCGATAGGTGATAAACAATAATCGATTTTATTGTTGAATGTAAGTGCATCGGTTTAGACTCGCATATGTTGGAAATCTCGCCTAGACTTGAATAGGTTGTAACGGTGACTTGGATTGGATAACGGTACTTTTCAGGTGGAAACATGTTCTGCTAATTGGCCAATCACACTTTATTCTGACCAAAACAATTTTAATATTCCTAATATATACTGTAGTTTGCAGAACAAGACATGCATATTTTACTTATCTGTTTAACTTGTGTGATCTCTACGGTACTTTGTTTTGTGCAAATGTGATTATTGAACTGTATAACTAGTTTAAGATCAAGGAATATTTATTTAATTTATTAACTTTGGAGCATTATGGTGCTGTTATCATATTGTAAGTATTGATTATTATTGGTTGACATCTGTAATCAAGGCATTTGGTTGTTTTACTTACGATGGTTTAGATAAATAGTTGACAATACAGATCTTACATTCTGATTGCAATGTCAGTTGTCACATATTGTTTGCATTTTACCACCTGTTGTTTGCACATATATTGAACACTCTGTAAAAAATGTAAGTTGAGTTTAGCATGTGTTTGTTTGCTTAACTTACATTACTTTGCAATTTTAGCTTGACAAGTGTCACCTATTTATTTTGATTATGGCTAGACTGTCAGGGCTATAGAGAAACTGGCATAGTTATGAAGCATATGATAACATCTTAGGAAGCTCTATCTCATTTAGTTGTGTTTCTTGGCTGGATGTGAATAGCAGCAAGTGAGTAAATAATTCATGTACAATGATTATCTTAGTATTCATGTACAATGATTATCTTAGTATTCATGTACAATGATTATCTTAGTATTCATGTACAATGATTATCTTAGTATTAATGTACAATGATTATCTTAGTATTCATGTACAATGATTATCTTAGTATTCACACATTTAGAAAAGTAGTGTAGTACATGTATTTATGTTTAGTACTACGGAACAGAAAGTGCACATAATTAGGATAATTTAATTATAGATTAAATACAGAACATTACGTTTTACTAACCAATTGAATTTTACTTTGTTTTTCAGTGGTACGAATGTTTGGAGGGGCTAATAAGTCACCTGAGTTTATCCCGGTGCACAAGTACCTTCGAAGTTACCATCAGAGACTAACAGTATGGGACCTACCAGAAGAAATTCTTATACATTTGTTGAAAAGTCTACATGTAAAAGATCTCTTATGTATGAAACAGGTATGTTGTTGTAATACATTTTTTACCTATTTGCAAATTCATGCACTCTTTGTATCTTCCACTATGTACATCTGAAAATAGTGAAACAGCTGCACACTTATCTTTTTCGAAATTCTTTTCATATTGTTAATCTAGTCAGTTGACTGTATGTGCACTAGTTCTACATTTCCCCAGGGGTAGTATTTGTTGAACAGCTCGAAATTTAATTAATTGTTTATAGTGTGGCTGTCTAATATTTGATTTTAGTATTTAGGGCAACAAATTGCAATCAGACTTGCTGTGTAGTTGTATTGATTGTCATTTATCAAGTATTGACTGTTGTGATAGCAGTTATCAGTTGTTGAACCTAGTAGCACATTTATACAATAGTGTGATTGTCAGTTTAGATAGAAAGGTGATGAGAGTTGTGCAATGTCTCTGTCTGATCCACTTCTATAGGTGAGATCAACTGTAAAACACACAACAAGGTAACAAACCCTGCTGTGGGAAGAACACCTGTCTGTATGGCTAAATAAAGATACAGCCACACTTTACTTTGTTCCTTCTTTATTTTGTTTTTAAATCACATAAATGATAATGAAATGTTACCCTTTTGTGTCATACTGACCATCTTGATATAGAAGCCTAACCTAATGAGAGACAGTATACTTAATTCTGATATATTGATTATGATATGGTATTATACTTAATAGACTGGTTGCATACTTTTCAGGTTCATCCATACTTTCGTGATTTGATAGACAACAACCAGTCTGTGTGGGCCAGTGTAACCTTTCAGCAGGTGTGGCCTTCAGCGTTGAACCTTAAACATTTCGAAAAGTAAGTTATTATTGGCATTGTTGATTGTCTACTTGATTCATAAATTATAGTACAACCTCCATGCTTACTTGGATAACAAGTTTAGCTATTAGCTTTGCTTTTGATTAACACTTATTATTGCACCAAACTAGCCAAAACAGTCTTTACCTCTTTTATAGTCTACAATTCACATTTTATGATTTTCATGAGTTCTAGTACCTTCTGAGGAAGTTACTGAACAAGCTACATGACATTGTTGTTGTTGTTGTTGTTGAAGGGACCCACGTCTGTATGGCCCTGTTTAATGTTTTATGTTTAACTTTCAGAGCTTCATCTGGAGGCAATGTAGAAGCTTTGGTGAAGTTAGCTGTAGCTTATTTATACAATGAAGGATGTAAGTAGATACAATACTTGTGATTATTGTGGATACAACTTTGCACATTTCACTCCTTTCAAACATTGTTTCCTTGTTTTGTACACTTGGTTTGAATTCATTTAATGAGTAGACTTGTAAGGAAATTAGGCACACATTTATGTAAAATCAGTTTTTTGAGGCGTAAAATTTGGTAATTATTGTATTAGTAATAAATAAGACTCTTGTCTGTGTAAATGGATGAAGTAATAAAAAATGGGAAATATAACAATGGGAAAAGAGAAACATGCTGAGCAAAGAACAGTGTTTCATTTTTGTTTCATTTTCCTTTGCAGTACCTTCAGATAGTGATGGTAAAAAAGTATCAAGAAATGGCACAAAGGCAGCAGAGATGTTTTGTCGGGTAGAATCCATGACCCCGGGAACAACACCTTTTACCTGGCTGTTCATACGACCTCCCTGGTCACTAAACGGGGCCTGCTGTAAAGAATGTGTGTTCAACTATATGAGAGAATATCTGAAAAACGTATGAACAGTAAACATCTATTGTTAAAGCTTAACTTGAATATAATGTCATAACAAAGTGTACACATGAACGAATGTTGAGCAATATTGGGCACTGATTTATTTCTGTTCAAAATAAAAAGATCTATTTTAAAAGCTGAAAGTAAAAGAGAAATATTTTCTTAAATCTATACACACAAATCCCAGAATCTGAAACTTCATGCGGCCATTTTGTTTTGCTAGGATGACTGTAGACAGATTCAAGTTTGTGTGGCTAAAACCCTGCAGTTGTTGGACCAGGAGAAACACCGAGATGAGATGGCATCCTACCTCACTGACGCGGCCAATCAGGGCTCGGGTATTGCCGCGTACATGCTATGGCAACAAATGAATTCCAAAGTTTCGGTAAGTCAGACTTTGTTCTCTATGTATGAAGATGGTACATGTATAAGAAAAACACACAGGAAAAAGCTGCATTGCTGGTTTTAATTAGTTATTTCATTGTTTGACTATCAGATCAAGTTGGAGGACCAATAAAATATGTTTTTGATAAAGTTTAGTATCTCTTTTTGTCAAATCAGCCGATCTTCCAAAGTTATCAAAATGTGTTGTTTTTTTAAAGATATTGTGAAGGGTCACTGATATCAGGTATTTACTGATAAATCTAGCAATTTACACTGGACAATTTTTATATATATCTTCGGTGAACTTAATACATGTTAACGTCTTTGATTTAAATTGAATAATGTTGACTTTTTTTCTTTGTTTTAGGTTCTAGACAAGGCCGGTGAGCTTGAATGTATCCGCAAGCTTAGAGATATATGTAATCTAGATCATATAGATGCAAAACTCGAACTGTGTAAATACTATGCCATAAACAAATTTGGAGGCATTGGTAGAGCAAAGGCTATGTTATTTGTTCGAGATTTTGTGCATTCCGTCCCAGCTTTAAATACTCAAGACAGTTTTCAAAGATCTCAAGAACTTACAGCATCAATGAGGTGAGTTGTTTCCCTTTCCAACCTTAAAAACAAACACTTTAGAATGCTCCCCCTTTGTATTAACACTTAATTAGGCATGTCAGTTTAGAACTTTATAACTGAGTTTGTGTTTTCTGAATAATAGATTAACTTGCATTGTGTTCATTCCATTTCAAAATATTGAAAAACAAAGAAAGAAATATTCAACATTTTGATTAACTTGTTTGTTCAGGTATATTTTGGTGGATTGGTTGGCAGAGGTGGCAGCAATGAAGATGTTCTCTACCCATACATTCCATGTGGCTGTAGGTGTAGTGGATAGATTCCTGATGGTTAATTCTGTTCCCAGGTCTAAGCTACAGTTATTAGGTGTCTCAGCTATGGTCCTCTGCTCAAGGTAAGCTTATGGTCCTAGGTCTTTAAACTTGCCATTTTGCTTTTTTGTAGGTCTATTTATTTTTGGGACGAAATTTGAACTTGTGCCTTGCGTAAGCCATAATAATAGTATAATGTGGCGAAAAACAATACAAAATGCATTACAGACTTTAGCATTTAAACTTTTATTGCGTTCCTATCCACATGAAGTGTCCTTTGTATGCTTACCGAGGGTTAAACAAAATAAGTGCCTATTAAACAGGCTGATTATTTTCACCTAGTCATAAATAAATTTTAATCTAATTGGTTGTTTGAAAGTATGTTAGTCAAAAGTGAGAATTCACTGTGATACAAAAATGAAGAAAGCTATTTCAACCAACCATTGGATATGATTCCATTTATGTATAATTTTGATGTTGTTTTTACAGATTGTTAGGTTCAGATATTATTACCATTCGTGAGGCAGCTTGGCTTACAGACAATACTTACAAGTACGAGGATGTTGTTAGAATGATGGGTGAAATCACTGCAACACTTCGGGGCAATCTACGCATGGCAACCAGTGTTGACTTTGCAGAGATATTTAACACTATCCTAGGTCATGATCGTCGACTGTGTTACCTATCTCAGTACATTTGTGAGCTGGCATTGTTACAGGCAGAGATGGGTCAGTACAGTCCAGCTGAGACAGCTGCAAGTGCAGTACTATTGGCCAGGCTACTCACTAAAGCTGGTAAGTAAGAGATTTACTACTAACTGTTAAGCCTCGCATATCTGGACAACTTTTCTTTTGCTTAGAATTCTATGCTTTCCAGATTTCTCAAAGATTTTCCCTCCATATTTTAGTTTTGGCAGTTTAGTCAGCTATATTTTGTTTAGAATTTTCCAAAGTTGTTAACAATTTTGTATTTCCACCGTATTGTGCAAGTAAATGATGAATAATAAAAAGCTGATGTGTAAAAGGGGTATATACAGACATCAGTGTATTAGTAGTATCTATATATTAAAGTCTTTACAATGGTCAAAATTACACCAGTAAGCTTTTAACAGTGACATAGATTTGATTTGTTTCTTTTAACTAATACCAACTGTCTTTATGTTACAGAGGACCCATGGCCTAGTCAAATCCAAGAGGCCACTGGTCTGTGTGTAGAAGATCTCAACAGATGTGCTTTCCATATGCATGAAAAATGGTAAGAATGTAGAAAAATAGTTTATATTACAATCCTTATTCCTATGTTTTGTACAATTGAGAGACTTTGTAACTAAAACGGTTAGGGTGAAAGGGTTTTCTGTCTGCCCCTTTGATCAATAACACTTTCTTTCACCTCTCTTGATTTCAACACATTCAGTTTGTTTAAGTTTGTTTTACATACTTTGAACATATGGTTTTATAAATACAAGATTCTATAAATGTGTGTTTGATTTCAGTTTCTTGGAGGGCTCAGTGGTAGATCACCGTGATGTCACACTTCAGGCAGTTAAACAGAGATATGCTGATGATGACTGCTGTAAAGTTAGCGAGATTGAGGTAAATACTTTTGATGTGTTGGTAACAATATGGCACTTACCAATTTCCCTTTTTAATAAGCCTATAATCACACCAAACTATAAAGTACGGGTTTTGAAATTGATTCTCTTGTGGTAGAAAATGCTGATATAAAATTGACTCCTAGTTACATCTGTCAACATTGTCAAGAGATAAGTGTTTATCATTTAAAAAGTAGATTTTGAATTATTTAATTACTATTTTTGAATACTAAAGCCTAGATACTAATAGTGCTTTTCTTTCTTACAGATTATTAGTTACAAAGAGCTGTGTAAGATGCTTGGTGTTACTCATCACTTTGTTAATGGTATGGATATTCACGTTCGCTTCTGTAATGATGAAGAACTCATTGTGTCGCCGTCCCGTAAAAAGCGCCGATCAGGCTTACGTAGCAGCTCCCTGAAGGTAACCAGTACACCAAAGACACCACGATCTCGATTAGGCACATCAATACTAGAGTCACCAGGGATTCAAGACTCGCCAAAGTTGAATGATTCTGTGTTGTCTGGGTATGATGGAGACAAGGAAGATGATTTGGATGATTCTATTATTAGAGATGGTAAGTTAATTTTTCTTTCTTTTTCCGTCTTTGATTTGAACTTTTCATTAATTAAAGATAAGATTATGGAAATTACCCAGAAATAACTACTATTGGTTTACTAATTTTAATCTACAGTGCTCTCTTGTGGTTTTTCATAGATTTTGATAAAGAACATAGCATTGGAAAGCATTGATCAAAGCTATTTCAGTGTTTGGTTTTACTACAATATTTTTCATGACTTTCCGTTTAACATTCTTTTATTCTATATTTTCAGAGAGTATAGAAGACTTGAAGCGTGAAGTCTTGTCAGATGAGGGAATGGGTTCAGAACCGGACAATTTCGAGGCTTTCTTCTCCAGCGACAATACTCGGTCACCTCAGAAATCAAAGTTCAATTTCTCTGCCCCGTCTCCCTTTAAACAGTGTCTTTCATTTTCTGGCTCAACCTTTGACTGTGATAACACATCTGGAGTTTCATCATCCCAGAGCTCACAATTTGAGGATGGACCTTCGACTTCTACCGCCCAGCACTCTTTCTGCTCTGTCACCGGTGGTACATTTTCAGGATCCACCTCATTCATAAACCTCCGTTCAACATCCATGACTCTTCGCTCCACTAATGTGAGTCCAGGTGCGTGTGGATTCATATCAAGTGACTCAGATTATTCAGACTATTCTGGAAGTAAACGGCTCAAAACCATTTCGAAGTCATCTCGTCACATGACACTCAGAAACACCCCCAAGAGGCGGAGTCGTAGAGTAAGTGGTGGTGGTGGAAAAACAACTTACATATTCAAGTGAGAAATCTGGAACTACTGAATAGCAAATAGTGATCATGTAGTTTCTTCTTTTAAGACTCATAAACCCGGTAGACTAACGTTATTGCGATTAGTTTTATTTTATGGTCTGAGTTAGTATATAAATAAGCATTATTCATTAACTATCAGTCATACCTTGGTGCAATTTTTGTGTTCTTGTATACTTTGTTTTCTTTTTGTAACTATTAAACTGCCTCACAGTCACAGGAGTCGAAATAAGCACCAGCAGAAGTAGTGCCCGGCTAGTAAACACTACATTGGGCTAGTAGAATTTCACCTGGAGTAGCCCTGGTAGCTAGTTGAAAAAAATGTGTTTAATTTGACCCCTGAGTCATAGATATTCAAATAGGCTGTGATTTAGTTGTGTTTTTCAATGGACCCAGTTATATATTCATTGTGATAGTCTGAATGGCTAGGCTGAATGCATGGGATATTTGAATGACCTAGTTTGAGTTATTGAGAAGGCCTAAAGGCAGCTATAATGGGTGGTATGAATGTTTGTTTCTAGTGTCCAATGCTCATATATTGTCCTCATTGTATCAAGATTGTTGGAAGTTCAAACAGTGTTATCTCCCCCTCATTTACTTAAAGCCATGTTTTCTCAACACATTTCCAATTTCCAACTATCCTTTCATATATATGTTGCAATCTGTTGATATAGAGTTTTCAAATTTTGTTATTAATCAATTGTTTTTATTTCTATACATACTTGTCTCATGCTATTGTTTTGTATTTGTTGTTTTAATAGACTGCAGGGAACTCTGTGAATTCAGGTGCATTGCTCTCATTCATCGTCCTACATACTAGTGTACGGTGTCATCCAATTATTCCAGCTTCATATCTTAGGGACAGTATTCCCAAAAACCACTATTTCTCATTTTCTGTAACATTCAGGCAGCCTAACGATCATAATCAACATTCCTTTATGTTGTTAAGTACTCTTTAGTAAAGTAGTTCCACAAAACGTAAACTTAAGCACTCATTTTTAGATTTAAATAACTTTTAAACATATAGTCCAGTCAAGAAAGTAAAGGCAGCTTTTAACACAATTTGAATTATTTGAAAAATATATTTCAGTTTGATTGAATAAAGGCATTTAGATTTTTTATAAGCCTTGAATGTGTACATACGTTTTACGTTTTTTGTATTAAGTCTAGTAAAGCAGTACTCAAATATTTGTACATGTTCATTAGTTTAATTGTTATATACAGATCTCAGGATGCATCTAGTTTGACTTTAAAGAACAGATAAGAACCAGTACTTTGTGTGATCTCTACTTGTGGAGGTTAGTTAGTTAGTGGGTAGATAGGTTACCAGTACTTATTGTGCTTCTAGGATTTAGATTCCCTTAGATTGAAAAACAGTTGGACACTCAAGTAAAAGGGATATGTGGCAAGTTTGGTGCAGAGTTGTAGGGAAAATGTATATGCTGGTATTTATAGGTGTAAATAATGAGTTAAACTATGTACAACTTTGTTCTGTACTGTATTAAACTTCTACTAATAGATCCACTGACCCTGGGGACAGTGGCATACACACAAGGTAGTCTTGATAACAAATCAGTCTTATTACTTGTAGCAAGCTCCAACTGTGTGCTTACATGAGTTGTAATTCTAAGAGATGTTAATAGAGAACGTGTAGGCGTGTAAGTGGATAGCTGTGCTATGTAAACAAATTGGACTTGTGCTACTTTATTTATTTGTGTACATGTGTAGTGAACTTGATGTACCGGTCATTTAAAGTTTCTCGGCTAGGCTTAGATTTAATATATATTTTTGCCAGAACTATTAGCCATACATAAATAAATGCATAGTGGCCAGTGATCAGTCATAGATCTAAACAATCATTCAACATTTGCTTTCAATTTCACATTTTATATATAAACGGATCTCTGTTGAAATGTAAATTGTGCTCTTGTAATTTTATGACAATACTGTTATAGAACTTTTTTTAAATTAATACCTGCCTGTTTTATTTAATATATGAACTAGAATTTGATAGTCATGTTATTCCCTTTTTTTATACAAGATATTTATTTACTATAGACATTCAGTACTAAGTACATTGTACTAAGTCTCTGTCAAACGTCCAGTCCTGTTGGGTTTTTTAATTGTTCTCTTTTATAAAACAATTGTGGGACATTTTCTCAGTGTGGCGATAATAGTGCAAGACATTGTCTCAATCAATATATATCACAAACGATATTTAAGCAGCATAATCAGTTGTGTGTGAAAGTCAGTGAGCTATAATAGTATGGTGATCAAACTGTTAACGACAGGTCAATTAGATATAGAATCAGGCTTGCTTTAATATGAAAACCTTCCACACAAATTGTAGTTCTTTATATAACAAAAGTCACAACTCTACCAAAGATTATGCCTAAGTTGACAGCTTAAACTATGACAACCAATTTCATAGGAAAATGATGCAGTTTTGTATTTCAAGTTTTACATTTTATTATGAAATCTTAGTTTGTGTGCCATAGCTTACTCTGAATTGTATCATATTCAAATGAATTTGGTCAGTATATATCCATAGAAATTTAATATATGAATATTGTGTTTCACTTAATGATACATTGTGTTGTCCTAGTTTTTGTTGTAGCCAGATTTTTTAAGAAAACAAAAATGACATTGTGTACCATTTGTAATCTTGATACAAACAAACCAGTTTTTGGTCTGGTATATTTTGATAGCAGAAGTTTTTCTAACTTTTTTCTAGATTATCTTAAAAAAACTTCCCAGTTTATTTTTTTACTGCAAAATGCATTGTTACTGAGTTTGTGTATGTGTTCTTTTTAATGACAACGCCAACATGATGTTTCATGTATGCTTTTATATGCATCAGCTTTTAAACAATTGAATGACTGAAACAGAAATATAAATGTGTACCATAACATAGTTCATACATGATCAAATGCATGCAGATACTTGTAAAACTTTGTGTTGTATAATAACAACACTATAAATCAATATAGAGAATGTGTTGTTTGCAACTATTGCTATTCTCCCTATTTCTCTGCTTTCTCCTCTGTCCTTCCTTCTGTGTATGTTACTGAATGTGTTTTATATGTTGTTGCACACAAAGTGTGCATGTGTAAACGTTGTATATTAGTTCAAGACAGTAATCAAATATTTGTTATAAATTATCTAGAGTGATATATTATGTAATATAATTATTTTGTATCCAAATTAAAGGTATAAAAAACATGTAGGCTTGTGTTTACTTTTCTGGACCCGGTTGTCTCCCTTACTATTAGGGGGCACTATTTATTCAACAGTATCTTAGTGTTTAACATGCTATCATTATGCATGCCATTATTGAACTATTAGCATTATGGAAATATGTCTACATCATTCAAATTCCATTGAATCACTTTGAATATTTAAAACGTCTCTGATGAATACACTGTTAATGACATACATCATATTAGACAGTGGCCTCCACGAACTATTCAAAGGAATGTATCATTGTAATTATAGTAGTGTCAAACAGGTAACACTGATATATCGCTGTAACGCGTAAAATGTGTGTGGGAAGAAACTGACCTAGTGACCAATTATCACACGGACGTAACTACAGAACCCAGGTGGCATGAGTGGAGAGGCGAGCGTGCTAGCACCAGCTGGACAACCTTAATGGACGTGTACACACACGCTCACAACGAGAATGCACATGCTGTTTAAACACCTTTCTTATCACATCGGTCAGAACACTTGTTGGTGACAATTGGTACTATTTGACCTCTGTTCCGTGTACTATCTAGGGCGTGTTATGCTCTGTAAGAGGATGTACGATATACGCACACACGGATACAGCCGATCTATAAGCTGCACTTTGGGTGTTGCTTGTCGGGAACATTTCTGTACTTATAGCACAGAAAAACCATTCCGTTGACATTAGCGCTTTTATAACTACATGTACTTCCTTGTTGAATGATTTGAAAGGGGGTTTCTAAAGATGTGAAACCTATGGGCTATGTGTCATGAACACTTCAACGAGGAAGATTTGAACGCGCTGAGCATGACATTGATGGTGAACTAGTTACAAATGTCCTCCTTTCTGTGTCCATACAATGAAGAACCCATTAATACCTGTATATATAATATTGTCATCGAAGTTTAAAACATTTTGTTATTGCTACGTTGTTATTACCCTTTTTGCAAACATGATATCCTTTCTTTTGTTCCTTTATATGTTCTATACACATAACACGTTACAACATCAATCATACTGGACACAATATACACGAACCCATTATAGAGTTTAATACATCGGATAGTCGGCAATGGTATACTTTGGTTAATTAAAGACAATAATGTTACCTTCTGAAAATAAAGAATTATTATTATTATCGTCATCATCATCATCATTATTTACCCTGATTGATATGTGACCCTTTATTTCATCTGATTAATTGTCGACGGTCACTAA
>ENA-OREC01000074-OREC01000074.1-marine-metagenome-genome-assembly--contig:-NODE-74-length-23857-cov-12.811060_pt1 | contig 23857 bp, 14 predicted proteins | sample MGYA00248626_ERZ508543 | MGnify/ENA primary metagenome ERZ508543 (study PRJEB26211, sample SAMN05518279) | marine metagenome | isolation source: Puget Sound, Washington, USA | host: Bankia setacea...
ACGGACACAACATGTAGCTAGTGTACATAGTTGTACCAAGGTGATCTCACGGACACAACATGAAGCTAGTGTACATAGTTGTACCAAGGTGATCTCTTGGAAGACCAAGTGGAACAAGGTTGCAGACTCGATGACCTACTTATTAACGGATTCATACAACTAACACATAGCAACTCACACATTAACTTCTATATTCCATCTCTGACATCCATCGGACGAAATGCAAAGTAGAAAATCAATGTTTTGACAACAAATAAAAAACAGCCAGCTATTACGTTATTTCAAAATAATTAGATATAAAAACACTGCAGACAACCTAGTTACTGGAATGAAACAAGTTCGACTAGTGCTGAAGGCTGTTCAATGCAATCGTTCGAAATGTTGAGAAAGTAAGTTGTAGATATTTAGAGTTAGATGAATAAATACTTTCGAAAAAAGAATTTGTAGATTTCATAAACCTCAACGATTCTTAGACATTACGAATAAATAAGCAACTGTTAAACATGTAAGAATTTAATTCATAAAATGAAATAATTTAAAACAGGTTTGAAGTGATGAAAAGACCCATGTTCATTTTAGAACACTTTGTTTACTAGAATGTTCTATCACTCATATACACAGCATTAGCCGAATTCTGTAAACTGCTAAGTGCGTTTATCGTAGGAATTATTTTCCTCAAACTTACGTTATCCTTAGAACATCTAATTTATGTTCAATCATATTCGGATGAAAATTAATCTCTATCAAATTGTTTTAACTTCCACAAGATATATGTTAATACTTTTCGATGCTGTGTCGACTGAAATAGCGTGTATAACATTGCCATAAGAGCCATGAATAATCAATTATGGTGTTTTGATCATTTGTCAATTTAATTTGCATTACTACGCAGAAACAACATTGAAACTCACAAACGTACGTATGAAACTGCAGTGAATAATCGCCCATCATGTGAATGAATCTAAACGTATTTTTACGATTTGAACATGTTGTATAACGTAATATGTTATGAAAAAAGCCTGGGAAATGATATATCTTGTTGGAATTATTCTTAACTGATCTTAAATACAAAGAGGATTGATTTGTGTATATGACTATATTTACATGGGTTTCAGTTTTTATGTACACCTGCAATTTCTTCTGTCTAAGTCTACAGTGAACCAGATGCAGTGACAATTGAACGGGTCAGTATGGATAAATAGCTCCTTGAACATGTCAGCATGTGACTCGGGTCAAGGGTTTACCAGGGGCCACTCTGCCCTTGATCCTCTACATCCACTTTACGGGTTGTGTAAGTCAAATATATGGGAAACGTTATGACATACTAAGGTGTTTGTAACTATTTACGTGGATGCAATATAAACACCCCTCAAGGCATGGCGTTTTACGGTTATAACAGAACATTAGTTGGCCCAGTTTCAGAAGAATTATCAAATAAAGATGGCACATTCGTTGCTGATTATATTTTATTTGTTTACCAGATTATTACGTGAATCCCGTGCAATAAATTCCCGTCAATTTCATTAACAAGATTTATGCACATTTTTCATTTACATCATTTACAGCTAACCCTTAAATTGATGTTTTCAACTCTCTCCATAAACCTGGTATTATCATTAACATTTATTATTTTAGTTTAAATTATATGTGCATTCTCGCTGAGCAGCAGCTACAAACGAGCCGTAAATGCCCCTTTAAATCCACCACTTCCCTAAGAACAGTTTATCCACGGGGAATTCCTCCCAAAACCCTCGCGCTAGGTGCCCTGTCTTATAAAATGTTCGAAACAATTATCATTTTAGGAGCAGTCATTGAAGTATTCGGCAATAAAACATATAGGTACCTTGTAAAAGCACTCCGGTGGCTCATAAACTCCAAGTGTTTGTGATTTTGGGTGAGTAATTGACTCTAGTATGTTAGGATTTAGCAGAAGACAAATTGAGATGAATGAGTTATGTGGCTCTGTGTGTTTCTCTGGGTTTCTCCCCGTTTTTCGACCTGTGTGTGCTGCATTGAGAACCTCTATGTTCATATGTTTCTCACCTATAATAAAATGTATATGCCCTCCCCTCTCTCGTCCTCTCTATTGAAAATGTATTTCTATTCACATCTTCTTTCTATCTTCCTGATCTATTTCTGTATTCTCTAACTATTGTTCCTCCTTTCTTTTCCACCCTGTCTTACATGTAGGCATTTCTCTCTCTCTCTTTCTCTCTCTCTCTCTCTCTCTTCTCTCCTTTCTCTCTCTCTCTCTTCTCTCTCTTCTCTCTCTTTCTCTCTCTCTCTTCTCTCTCTTTCTCTCTCTCCCTCTTCTCTCTCTTTCTCTCTCTCTCTCTCTCTCTCTCTCTCTCTCTCTCTCTCTCTCTTTTCTCTCTTCTCTCTTTTCTCTCTCTCTCTCTCTCTCTCTCTCTCTCTCTCTCTCTCTCTCTCTCTCTCTCTTCTCTCTTCTCTCTCTTCTCTCTCTCTCTTATCCGTCTTTTATCCTTCCCTACCTCTATCTTTCTCTGTGTGCGAGTTGTTTGAGATGTTTCTCTATACGCGAATGTCAGACATATATTTGTTCAAAGAGTTTTATCTCACCACTATGACCTAAACACTATCAGTGGTAGTCGATGCTGGTAAAGGAACACATGCTTTGTTATTGTCTATTAATTGTGAATATGCTACGTCAGATTTATTTTGGATGATAAACGAATCGACATGTAAGTATTGTCATACCCTCATTGCTTAGTACAGGTTGGTTCTAGGGGCGGATTCGAGCGCGATTCCACAATCCAACTAAACTAAATTGAGGGCCTTATGATAGATTGACTTTATTGTCAAAACGCCCCCGTGTTAGATAAAAAAAAGTGCCTTATCCGTAGTTTTGTATTGTTAAAGCCATTGATAGAACAACACGGTAACATGGGTCTAATAAACAATATGTCAAACAAATGAACTCGAATGCAGCATACATATGTGTACTGTTTTAAACTACATGTAACTGAAACACAACTGACGTTTTCTTAATAATATACTATCAATTAGATGTAATCTATAAACAATGATCGAAAGATTATCAACATTAATAAATATGTTCGTAGTATTATTGAATGAAAAAGACATGCCCAGCAGAGACCATTGTGTATAAACCTGGAGGAGTCTTCCAAAGTTACGAGGAACACAATGAAGATAGCTCGAAGAACCTTATTTATTGATTCGAGTTATTGTAACAAATGTCATCGTATCTTATTTTATGTTCCAGTCAGAAACCCTTCCCATTCTAAGAAACAGCTCAAGAATTCATGAACTTTAAAACATAAGCTGCCTAAATCCTGCATTAACTACTATAAAGTTGCCTGCAGTTTTGGCGTGTCGGGCTTTCTGTTCTGTATTATGAAGACGTGCGTGTTTTATACATGTTTAGAGCTCAACTTCTACGGATGAATAATACAAACTCCTAGGCAAAACACAATACTTAATACTTCGTGTTTTAGCCTTATTTTACTGTGGAGGAATAATGAATTCTAACGAAACCATTTCAGTGTTCAATTCTGATTTCGGCACCATTTACATCAGTATTATAGAAAGCACTCGGATGGTGTAGAAAAGAAACAATAACTATAGCATACGTTTATGAAACTCGGGTAACTTTTAAAGACTTTGAAACTGACCCTTTGTTCCTGATAGTTGGCCATTGCTTATACGTTTATATCTAAACTATGGCTAATGTCATAATACACATGTATTTCGTTTTATCAAAGACTTAATTGTAGAAATCATCCCATAATTCTACATTGGTGCATTGGTTAACATATGTAATATATGTTATAACAATTCATAGTGTTACATTTTTTAACCATCAGTAATACAGAGTTTCTTAATAATGCAAATATAAGAATAACTGATTTGTAATTTTGATATTTCCTACGGTATGAACGGAATATAAACAGTGTCACGTCGGCCAATCCAAATCGACATCAACATCAGGGATGCATTGTCAATTGTTTCCTTATTACCTCTTAGTCAGATAATACATGTGTTATCGTTATTTCATTGAATTGATATCATGTATCTACATAAGTCGATTAACTCTAAAGTACTCTCGAACAAAACGTATCATACATCACGTCTACCGATGTACAGTCTATTGAGTAACTGTAACATTCCATCGTCTTGTAGGTCACTGTTACACTTCACGGAGAAGATTTAAATATGCAAGACATTGGCACAGTTGTTTCAGGAATATACTTCCGAGTCAGCATGAGTAGTTCTTACATACTGAACGTTTCTGATATTATGACATTCATCACGCAATGCATGTCGTCACAGAGTCAGTAAAAGAAACCACAGACGAAGATGGTAAATTATGAAAATCTTACATTGGTACAATAACTTGGAACGTTGATGTGTGAATAACTGTCAATGGAAATTAATTTATCGTACCGTATATCATTCATTACACCATCATTTCGTTTGAAGCGACAACCTGTTTGTGGTACATGGCTCTGATTGGTGCATCAATGCTCTCTATTTTGATAAGTTATTGCATCAGCTAAGTTTTTACCCTCAATACCTAGCAATGCTGCCTTCCAGAATTAACATGTTTTAGTGCTGTAGATAGAATTTTGAAAAAGTCGCAATCTCCGTAAAAACAAGGTCCATATACACAGGTTTGTTCACCTTAATAAAAAGGCATTGATGAACATAATTTCAATTTCTAACACAAAGGTATTGATGTGAATTTATATTATTTGTTCCGTCATATTCAAAGAGATGGAATCGAAATATTTATAATTGTATGATATATAACATACCGTAGACCGTTCAAAGTCAATATGATGCAACAATTATAAAATGCTTTTATATAATCTAAATCCTTATAATAGTCTAGAGTAATGCCATTAGTTAGTTAATCATGTCCTTGTATGTGCTTCTAGTTTGGATCCTCTCTTTGATTCTAGCAGTGTTCTCCTTCTACGTAGAACAAAATCATTGCATGAGTCAGACGTCTGTAGTTCCGCTTTTCTTCTTGTTTACACATTTGTTATAGTAGATGTATGGTTGTATTTTCTTGTGTTTTATCCGTTCTTTACGATATATAGACACCATCTGTTAAATTGCCTCATGAATATTCAATCTGCTTCATACGTAGTCAGGCCATTATACGTCCCCTTTGCAACTTAACCGGCGACTGTGGAAAAATGGTTTTGGAGAGAAAGAAATTTAGGAACTGTTCTTGTGCCCAGCAGACATCTCGTTAATTCTCGTTAAATCTCGTTAACTATGAGAGTACAGGTCTAGACAGAAGTCACGTGATCAAGATTTTCCTGACAAGTTAACGGTTATTGTCGCTCGTATTAGACATAAGTTTATGGGCATGCGCATATGTACTACTAAACCTAGCTAAATAAGGCAAACACATATTCTCTGTTACATCATATTTTACTAGAAGAATTTCCTATACAGACACAGTTTGCTAAGCCCTTGTCACCTGATTGTCTTCTAACAGACGAACTAGTTAATTGTATTACTTTTACAACGACAACGATATTAAGTTAGTACAAATCAAGATCGTATATACTGGTGTGTTCGTTTATCTGGTCTGTGGGTGGAGGAAACCGGAATGTAAGGGCTGGTGGCCTATATCACGGTAAATCAATTGTTCAACCCGAAGAAACCCACTTGTTTAACCTCTTGAACTATCCTTAGAGTTGTTGGAAATATCAGTAAATCCAATCGTACTGCAAATTAAATCTCATTTATAACTCATAGTAACGTGCTGCATGTTTTTTGTATTATCACATCCATATTCATTTCTTATTCGATCATTTTCAATTTCTAAATAAATCAGTGAAATTCACCTACACCTACAGTAATGACACATGTATTTCTTTAAATGAGAATATAAAATTGTTTAAGCATGAGTTAATGTTGTATACGTATTTTGTAATGATCTGTTTAATTTAAAAACACGTTTGCAATACGTAAACATGTAGATATAGTTTTAAATTGAAAAGTACAAATCAAATTATTAGAAGACCTATTTTTATACTTTGTCAGAAACACCCAACATAACTGAAATAATTGTATATGAGAATAATATCTGCCATAAGAACTACTACTTGATGGATTAAAGAACATCGTGCTTTTTGTCTGAATGAAAGCAATGGAATTCTTTGAGAAAACCAAGTGTTCTTGTATTTTTAGATATTTCGCCCAACTGTTCGTATTTGCCAGTTCTTGACGTTAGCAAGGTGGTGATGTAAGCTGTATAGTTCGGAACAAGTTATGTTGAGAACACGTTGCATTCTCCATTATTTTTATCAATATGCAATTATACAACATATGCGGTTTATGATTCGGTTCATAGATTTAACGTTTATTGACGGAGAATGAGTGAGGAGGTAAGTTGGAAGATTGTTAAGAGGCAAGCATCATTATTAAAGATACAATTTGTCTCACAATATACCCTTCTGCAGATACAAACATTTAACAAAGCCTTTTTTCAATAAGAGTAATAAACAAATGATAATCCAAAACTAGACACATGCTATTATGTATATGTGTTAGAGGAATTAGGTTTGCGTTTTCTCGTCCTAATAAAAGTTGGTTTAAAAAGGCACACACTTTTATTAAGTCTTCTACGTTTTTTGTGCAAGTGTATGGTGCTATATTAACATAACTAGGTAGACATTAATTGACCAAAGTGGTAATTAATCAAAATAGTAGTAGACTAAAATATATATTGAACTGATTATTTGAATTTTAAAAAAAGGATTTGATTAGGCACATGATTGCACCTTTAAACTTGAAGTGGCCCACTAGGAAAGGGGGATGCTATTAAAAGTTATGGTGATAATAATTCAGAATACACTTGCTAACTTATGATGTGCCCAGACAGACAAAAAACACTCTCCAGGTAGAATCAGATTGACAATGGGAACAGCAATTCATGAAAACCACTTAGGACAACTTTAAGTAGCGTACACCTGTGAGCGTTAGAAGCAGTAAAGTAACATCTCTCAATGAACAAATACTTCTCGACGGGACCCATGTAGGAAAGACTTACAAGTTAGGATTCCACGCGTGTTTCTATATATGAGTGTTCATAATTTTGATTCAAGTTTGATTGTATGCATTGAACTGGGATTTGACATCTGGTTCTCTGAATATTTGGTGTGGGTTTTTTCATCGTTACCGAATTCTTTCTTAATTGATATGCTCTAATATATATGTTAATATTTATGTATTTTAAACTTTCTGATAAGATATATGTATATGTACCCATCTTTACAATATATTTATATTATTTTTGAAGACATATGTGTTTTGGGGCAGTACGAAGTAACGGTTTCTTGACTAGGTTTCATACATGATACACTTGTGTAGTATACAGTGATTAATCATGTGTTTAAGTAAGCTAGAAGAAGAACGATCAATTAAAATGAGCATTTAGCTGCTGTCCGACACTATACGAGAGGAGAACTATCCGGATCAAACATAGAAACACGCCAACTTATAGTCCATATTTAACCTCTCAAATCCTGACAGTTCTGCTAGGTCACGTGTCAAGTTGTCAAGTCAATATCAGTTATAATTATGTATTTCATTTATTATGACAAGAAACTTCTATGAAACTTCTTGTTAAGTCGCTTGTTCGTTTACAAATAAGTAGTTCATGGAACAAAATACAATACGTGAAGGAAGAATGGTTAAAATTGTGTCTTATTTTGTATGAATACGACTGAGTGCACCAAATGGAGAAATACCTTATTTTGGGTATCAAACTATAGATCGAGCAAGATTACTTAAATAAGTGTGTGTGTGTATTGTTAACAACAATCATATGAAGGAAGCCATTTGTTTGGGCACATATATGTAGACTTGAAATTAAGAGAATGATTACCTTCAGGGCTCCTTTAAAACATGAATGTATATTAAAGCTCTCTGAATTCATGGACAGTGTGTAAGGCCATGATGATATAGGCCAAGTGATGAGAAATACAGATGGCATATATAGTTTGCTTAAAGTGGATGAAAAGTGCAAGTCTAGGATGCTCCAAAACCAAGACACCCTTCATTGTAAGACAGCAGACGGTGTTAGTATATAGTCTCTCTGTTACCGGAATAAGTGTTACACGATCAATTCTAGCTTCCACGGGGAATTCATCGGGATTACCAATCGGGTTTTCGTGAATCACAGAATTGACTTTTAACACCAAAACCTTTACAAATAAAGCAATAAAACAACAACGATATTCCGAGGGGTTTGTGAGTTTGTGAGAGTATGTATCGGTACGAACAGGACTTCTTCTACATGGCCCTTAGTTGTTATGTGTTTTAGTAACTGTAAATACAACCAACCTAATATAATCAAGAAGCATATCAAACTGAATAAAATAATGAATGTCATCAATATGGGCGTTTGTAAAATGTTGGAATGCACTAACGTGATCTAATACATCGTGCGCTTGGGAGACGCATGGCAATAACTTAAACACCAAACTGAAGAAGGAAAAAGATATAGAAACGTATATACATCATGTATGTGTTTATGTAGTACTCATAGTTTGTGTTATGTACTTTCTGAGGCTCAGACGAAATGAAAACAAAGGCGAGATAGTACCAGAAAAATAATAGTTGTGATTGGTTTGTTTCGCCCCTCGAGAGCACGCGGATTATTAGTAAAAGTGTATGGAATACATGGGACATGGGACATGGGACATGGGACATGGGACATGGGACATGCGGTATTTAAATATAAAGCCACACTAAGTCATCATTCGTGGAACAGTTGAATCATATTACATTCAATAACTCGTTAGTATGTAAATCTTCGTCGAGTCACGGTTTGTTCTTTTCAAATGTTAATTTCAAAGCTGTTTATTTATACTGCTCATGTGATTAATAACACACTAGTTCACAAAGATATCTTGTAGAACCCGACACTATAGTACATTTACAACACGTTTTAGTAAGAATTCTTGCATCCACTGATAAGCCTATATATTTACTTCGCATAACTTTATCTAGGAATCCGAAGTTTTCAACTGTTGTCAAAATAACGATAACCTTATTCTTATCTATAAATAATCTAAACGTTTTCGATCATACAGTATAGATTGATTGACGTGAACTTAGCGAGTTTAGTGAAAACACGCAAATATGTTATAATCATTTAAATTGTGTGAAATAATTTAATTTGTGTGAAATCATTTAACAATTTATTAATAGGTTTACTGTGCGATGTTGGGCAAAGAGCAATATTAGAAAAATACACACTAACGTTTTTCTCCAGCGCTGTGATTTGATTGGTTAATGACTCGTATTTGATTGGAGGTAACTAATTAGACCCCGACTTTGATATCCTTGTAATACCGACAGCACAACTATTCTAAAAATGCAGACTGTGATTCTAATTACTTTTGATAAGGTTCCTTTCTTCGTTAAAATAGTTTGTGGCTTTCATATACCTCTTGTTAGTTTCCTTAGACGAATCGAGGGGTGCATGCGAAACAGTTTTGTCTTTTTCGTTATGCACAAGCACTTAGAACCCTTTCGTTTTCACCCCGTTGGATTGCACGCGATTTGTTAATCATAGACGAACTGTCGATATGGTTAGCGTGATAACAGTAAACCTAATTGTATACTTTCTTACAGCGGGTTTTCAAAAATGCTTCAACCCTTAACCTTAAATCTTTCACAAAAAACTAAACTTTCGATTAAACGCTTAAAAATAATTACCGAGCCTTTTTTACTATTTTATATCGCCGATCAAAAGATATAAATCAAACGTCCACTGAGGTAGAGTATAATTAAACATGAGACTGTGCTGTTAAACGGTCGTCCATTGTAAACATTGTGTTTGTGATATTGACTTTGTCAAATATTGTGTTTATATCAAAGTACATCAGCATTTAAGTTTAGAGAGTATTGCGAAGTTCGTTGTACGTAGATATCTAGGAGCTGTTTTCCCCACACTGAATAATATTGTGAGGAAGGATGTATCTGAAATGGTATTTACATTGTTTCTGGTTTCCACTGATATAACCACTGATATATACTCCAAACAAACGGTAAGAATACTGTACACACACGTCCAGTGTTCACTAAGTGTGCATGGCTATGAATTATATAATTGTTGACCAGTAACTAACAACAACGGTAACTTGGTTTAATCAAACAGAATATGCTTCGTTACATTAATCATAAAGTGTCCAACAATCCAATTAAAGAATTGACAAATAACAATAAAATGTAAAGGTAAAATGCAGGTAACGGACAACATGAAAAATAAAAGTAAAGTATACATTCTATATATGATGAAACCACTGTCCTAAACAGAGCGCCACTTAATTACAGTGTATGTCTAACATGCTTTTACTTCCACCAATTAATGCAAACGGGTCACCACGTGAAATTGTGTCGAATTAATGTCTGTTCTGTTCTGTTTTTGTAAAGGACAGTTTGAAATGTGCAATAGTTTGCTTTTTACAGTATGTCAAGAGGACAATCGAAGAGGACTTAACTCACAGAAATAAGAAAAACAATCAAGTTTTAATGAGTTTACTTTACGTTCTTTAGCATTCTTAGCAAGCAGTTGAACATGTCAAGGAAACAGGTCAAGGAATAAATTGAAGGTTACTGATATTGATGACTCATCCACAAACAGGAACTACTTTATGCAATAATACTACTTACAGACAAAACATAATCCCTATAAACTGTAAAGTAGTGGATTCGGAGAACTTTAGAGACAACGTCTACGGCATATACGGAGAACTACAAATAAAAAAACTATGATTTCATGATTCAGAGAACCGGCCCTATGAAAAAAGTGAAATTTAAATTGTGCAAGATCAAAATTTGAATATTTAGGGAGTCTTCCGCACAGATCACCAACATACACGTTACGCATACATAATCCCTGGTCGTTCTTTCAATAATCAGTTGAACAATGATTTGTTGTTTTTTGTGGTATTTTTCAATTGTTTTGAGAAAGTTCAAGCAACTAGCTCGAATGTTTTGTATAAGGTACTGCAAGAACATTAACCAGACACGTTCAAGGGTGATATGTGTATACATGAGTTGAAACGTTGCCTATAACATTCACGCTAACAATAAGATATTGTATAAGAGACCAAATAAAAAAAACACGATCATTGCACTGTGTAGGACTAAATAGTCGGCTTAAACCTCAGAAATGTCATAAAATGGTGATATAAACGTTTTTTGGCTTCGTATTGAGTCAAAGCGTTGGTGTCAGAATGTCTTTTCTAACGCTACCACTGACAAAACGTGTTTACTGACAAATATTTAGAAGGGATTATCCAACTGAGTCACCACACATCAGTTTCAAACACAGGCAAAAAACGAGCAATGAAAAAACCCAGTTGCGGGGTAACAGCAGAGAGAACTAATCGCAATAAAAGCTTCAGAGTTGAGCAAAATGATTTACAACTGTAACGGAATAGCTGTGTTAAAAATTTGTCATTTTACTCAGCCAAAGCTTTCCTTTCATCATTTACTCAAAGATTATGTTATCATCAGGTAGCGTTAAGTTGTTATTAAATTCGTGAAATTAAATACTGACCATTAATTTCCTTAGCACTTTCTTGACAGTCGTAAGTTAGTGTTGTTGAAAAGGTATGCGAACGGCATGCGCGAACAGGGGTTTAGTTACGCAAACTACAAATACGTAGGTGCATAAATTGCAATAAAAATTCTACACATTTTCATCATCATTCTATCATAATTGTCTCAGATTCTTATCTATAAGCAGTGGAAGTGGATGTGGGTATATTTTACTCGTATCACAAACAATTCCGAGCAGTGCGGCGTTGAGTTTGTGGATCTGTATGCTGGTGCACAGTTTACACTATAAGCCCAATTAATATTATAATATTACTTCGTTTAGTTAGAGTAGACAAAATATGCATATCTTGATTTGTCATTTATATTAAACGTACTATAGTTACCCGATTGTTTCTGCTAATCATTGACAAGTATACATACAATACTCTCAATGCCGTAACTCGTGTATTTAGTAGAAATCATACGTCTAACTATCAAACGTTGGACGCAGATGCGAATCTATAGGACGCCTGACATGAAACTAACCCCCTTTATTTTAGAGTTTGATAGTAAAGCTGTAGTTGGACCAGATATGTGTAACCAGCTTTCATCAGCACGGTCTATATGTGGTTGAAGAAGCTAGCGTACTTGGGTGTAGACAATCGTGGTTATCATCGGGAATTATGATGAAATGCTGTTTGACAGGCGTTAAAAGCCTCTGGATATACCTTTGATAGTTTCGATGAGATAACTCTATAATAATATTAATAAAAAATCAAGAACACCAAACTTCTAAAAATCCCGTCTAGCAAATGCGTTGAACGTGTAACACAGACTGTACTTGAAGCCTCACTAGACAGGCATAGTTCTAGGACGAATATATGCCACTCGTAGTTCCTCCATCTCATACACATAACGAGGATAAAACACAATGCCTCTAAAGTGTATCGGACTCACACAACAACTCGATAGTTTAATTTAGAGATTTCAATATTTAAGTTCTATCGATTGTCAGTCGCCATTGTATTTCATCACATCTGAATACCTCACTTAAATATCTTGGATTATTCTGAATGGCATTGCTCATAGGTTTAGATTGGATCACTCTGTCATCATTACGAAGAAGGAAAGGAGAGAGATAACTGTTAATTATCTAGTTCAGTATTTAAGTTTTAATTGCAAACACCCATTCAATTACCTGTCCCGAATACTTAGATAGTTTAAGTTCTTAGCTTATACAAATGATAGTATTCTGAAATACGATAGAATGACATAAATAGATTATCGTGAAATCACTCGAATAATTCTAAAATCGTATATATATGTTACAATATAATCGCTATGTTTGGATTGCTTTCTCTTTTTCATACCGCTTCTGGTAGTGATGAACACATGGAAGCAACTATATACATTTTTTGTAGGAGTTTTCCGATCATTGCATATTTCATTGATTTGAAGTTTATTGAACAGGACTTGTGGTGTAGTTGCTGGAAAAACCAGACATGTGCTGAGCTATTCCCTGAAAACTTCTGCTGAAACAACATGAAGCACTCTTCCTCATTTCCAACAACTTTGATTATAACAAAATAGAATGATATATCCGGGGTTTTGGTGATGATAACTTATCTCCCTCCCTTTTTATTGTGTACGGTTTATTATTTCTAGTTCTTCCATCATCTTAGAATCGTAGACTGTAAAAAAACCTGCCTGTGTTACATTTTTATGCAACACGTTTTTTTCCATTTTTTAAAACCTGTTGTTAAGTCTACATTTCACCATTTTATTACAATATGCACTCATTTAACATCATCTGAAATACCGACAGGCGTTCTACTGTTTAACAGCAAGCAGACACTTTGCGCACGTGTTAGATTTAAAGGAATTCGACAAGGTTTCCACGCTTATCATTCCATAACATATCCTTGTTTTATACATTTGGTTGCTGACAAGATGTTATACTTTTGTTAAAATAGTTATATTATTTCATTTCCAACTATGAGCCTCAAGTACGATACTCAAAGTGTCTTTGCTTTCTTTATTAGCATATTCTAACTACATTAAACTGTACGAAGGGACAAGAACAGCTTTCATTTCTTTATTATTTCATTTCTATATAATACTTCACCTTGTTATTAAAAGGTATCCGACAAGAGATGCTTCCTGCATGTCTTCAGTCAGTTTTGACACAAGTACACGACGTTAACATGTCCTCCAATATCAGTAAATCACTGGTTATAGTAAAATTGAGTTCATCAATGTTCTTATAGTTGTTATTTTTAAGAATACTTTACTTCAATGTTTATGCATCAATACCATAACACTTGATACGATTTATAATAACTCACCAAACTTACAGTACGGTCAACAAACACCGATTTCGGAGCATTAGCAATGTTTATTGTTGTGTCCAATGTTCAGTACACTTTACTTGCGAATTTGATATACCACTTCAGATTACAAATAGTGTTAAATTTCATCGGCGACATAAGCTTGGTAGTTTAATCATATTGGAAACAAACATACTTCTCTAGCTTTCGTTTCGTGTATGTTTCATCCGAAGTTATATCTACTAATGATTCATTCTCAAATGTGTACTTTCTTATTGTCAGTATCTCTGATATGAAGGACAAAATAAACTGTTTTCGAGTACCCTAAGAATAGTAAATCAGAATGACACGCAATGGGTTTGTTTATATAGAGAGAAACGGCAAAATCATGTAATAGTGAATAGCATTTGTTTAGTTGTTTGTTTACACTGTGCTTTAAATCAGTTGAGTTTTTTTCAAGTAGCTGACATTTACATTCTGCGAATAAAATGAGACATTGTTTTCCTCTCGGCCTATGTGGTGTTATATTGTTTCTCTTATTACACTGTATTTTGAATTGGGTTTCTATCGATATTTGTGAACGGTATTCAACTATTAATACTTGTCGTTTGGAAGAGAAATATCCTATAGCTCGATACATGAACACAACTTACAAGTATATTATCATTAGTATGTAGATAACCAATAAAACCTTTAAAACAAATTAATGTATGTTTACATATCTAGAGTGCTCAACTGTATTCATGTTAACATAATTCTACCAGTTAAAATTTGTTTCAACAGAAAATTGTTTATACTTTATGTTATGTTTAAGCAACTTAACATGTATGACATTTCAACGTGAGTTTATATTGAACACGACGTAACAAGAGAGGTATTAACGTGGTTGATGGTCAATATTTAAAGTTTATAATAGAAGGATGGTATTCACACAAGTTGGTGAACATTTGGTGAATTCAAAGAACTACCTTATGGATATATTCGGTTCACACTAGTATCAAACCAAAGACCTGTAACCAACCCCAAGAATCGTTTAACTGTTACGAGAATCTTGATTACTGGCATTACAGCTGAACCAATTAACGAATGCAATACCGCTTTGTTTCCATGCTTTACATCGTGGTTTTGATTTGTTTTTCATTTCAAGACTTCAAAGTAGAACAAGTGGTACCGTTTATGAGCGAAGAACCAACGTCGAAGTTCTTTATGTTCTGGACCGGCTTTATTATAAAAATGGAAAAGAAAGCCAAAGAGTCACTGATGAACCTTGTGTTTCTCCGCCTTATAATCTTGAAACAAGTAAAGAGAGTAAGGAATGTGTAAAATGTGTTGGTTCTTTCTGATTATATACCAGGTGTGAAGTAATTAGTACAATTAAGAAAACTGTTAGACTGTTCCGCCTATTTCTATCAACTTCTTTCTTCTGAAAATTGTTCCACGGTTCAAAGCAAGCTTGTCCTATCTACATTCTCTTTTTCATATGTTAACGGTATCAGTTAGTATGTTTTGCACTTTCACTCGCTACAGCCGATTACACCGCTTATCAATCTGCTTGCTTTGTTGTTGTTTTGTTGTGGAACACGGAGAGACTCAAACAAATACACCCCTAGTACTTGTCGCTTTGTAACGTAATATTCTACTAACTTAATGTTGTCTTACGTAACCATTAGGATGTCAATACTTTGGGGGGGTTTTGTTATACATATGGAGACACTTCTTGGAGTAAATTCGTTGCTTTCTTACGCAACATAGTAAAATAACTGCCTGAATCTGTGAATGAAACATGTGTTATAATATAATAGTATTCAAATCAAACTGACTTACCTTAGACATAATCCTGTCCGAGCCATCACGTTCCTCATCTCTGAATATAATGTCCGTGCTGTGATTTTCTACCAAGTCCTTAAATCGTGGGTCTCCTCTGTGTATGGCCCCTTCCGGTTGTCCGCTAGCCCCTAAAGTAGTTTCCGATAATTTCGGCTCATGTTCTTTATAGACAAACGGCACGGTCCTTTTGGGCTTCCTTGATGAACCGAATTGTGAGCTTGTTGGTCCGCATGACAAAGTGTATCCAGTTAAATGAAGAAGTAATAGTGTCACGGTTAGAATATATCGCTGGGTCTCACTGACTGAAAACATGCCGCTTCAATAGAAAATAAATCAGATCAGTTGGCAACAATATCTAAATAAGTTCTGTCAGGTTTATTATCTAGACACTCCAGAGAATCTCGTATTGGACCTTAGGGCTTTCTGTAAACTTTTTCTGTCATTTATACGAAAATATACTTTTATGTTATGTAATTCTGCATTACTGATAAGCCTTTAGACTGAAATTTATTTTTGAGAATTCATCTTGATAAAATTTCTGTCTTATTTTAACCCCAATCTATGACATCTTATTTTGCTTTTTATAAATATCCCTTACTCTAAGATTTATTCAAAAATACTTTTCAGATACAAATTAATGTCGCACCCACTCTATCTCCGCAATATGTCTTGATAGACAAAATAAATTCCAAATTCGCCGCTTGCAAGTATAATCCAAGTAAACCCGACTTTCGAGCACGCCACAACAGTGATTCACAAAACGAATTCCTTTTGTGTGTACTAATATTGAAAACACTTTGATTTAAATGATTGGACAAAGAATGTTGCGTTGAACCCTTCATCACAATTTATATGTCTATTCCAATAAATGACAGTCCCTCCTCCTTGTCTTGAAGTCAGTCAATATTCTAATATCTTAGTACGCAGAGATGATGACAGGCGCAATATATGTTTAATATAAATCCTTCATAATTGTTGCTTTCCCAGACGTTTGTATTGGGCTTCAACGCGACGAAAGGTGATTGACGGCTTGTAACGGTCATGGTACACAAATTAACCCCGCCCTGTTCCCCGCAGTCACTCTACCGCACCGCTGCCAGTATGTATAAAGTATATAAAGTCATCACGTTACAAGATACCTGTCGCTCATTTTGACTGGTTTAAACGTTGACTTCACTCCGCCCAAATGTTAATTTCAAAAGATACTCCAAAGCGAGCCATGTTTAATTAAATCTGTATGCACTCTCACCTGTAAATAGAAGAAAAACAAGATCAGCAGAAAGAAAGTTATTTCACAAAGTGTAGCAATGTATCCAAAACGGTGGCTGATGAGGTTATACTAAATTTATTTCACTCACTAAGGTAGCCTTTTGATAGACGAAAAAGTCACTCATTTTGCGAAAGTATGTTTATCTAGGTTGGATAGACGGCGGATAGCATTTAAAGCGATATGGAGATTAAGTTTTAAATAACCTAGCGGATTAAACGGGCTTAGGAATAAGTGTACTGTCATTCAAATCTTAAGTATTAGAGAGTGATTGACTGAATACTGATATATGTAGAAAACATTCAACGTAATAATGTACACATGTGAAATACATTTATTGATTTTTCTATTAATGTAACTTAACTTTTGAATATTTTCCTGAATTAAACAAAATCTGGTTTTGATACTACGTGTACTGTACTTTTCAAAGGATGTGTAATATTAATTATAATCACTGTTAGTTGTAACTAGAAGTATATTTACTAACTTAACTAAGACTTGACATGAGAGAACCTTTAAGTGAGTATGTTCTTCTAGTTACATCTCATACAACCTACCATGGGATTATGATTATTCCATATACATTTCAACACAATTACACAACCCTTGGCGTGTATACGAACGAGTTGCTGTAATGATACAACCAACAATTTAATACATCCAATCCATAGTTCTGAATATAAATCCACTAAAACACAACATTATAAAAGGTTCAGTTACACATGACAACAAGTGTTAAAAGGCACTTGAAACTTTTGCAGAGTGTTTTCAGAATGTACCCTAGAAATGTTACAGAGGAAAAAGGCAAAACATATCGAGTATAGATTGAGAAGTTTATGACGTGGTTATCACTGCCGCTGACTAACCCCACTGGTGTTACATAACTGATGACAGCCAACTAGATAAAGAAAAAACAAAAACACTCTACGTGCAAAACATACTTAAGACAGTGCAACTGAATATCATAGAAATAGGTTTCCCTCTCAAAGTGACGATCTATTTATCGTTTTCTTTTAATGGCCTTTTTCTCGTTGGAGAAGAGGGATCTCATAATTGTGAGAGTCCGGGTTTTATGTAGTTGATAGGTCTTCCTGAGCAATTTGTTAGTTGATTTAACAGCATTACGTTAGACATGTCGAATAACAAGAGTTGTAACAAAAGATATGAAATCCACCCTACGTCATACAGGTTGAAGGGTCAATAGCAAATAACACATAGGATTATACAGAGGACCGTTAGTGAAAGTGTTCAATGAACGATGGAATTATGGTTCACCGATTGATTACCACATGCATATGTTAACGTGTGTCTTTGCCATGGATATATCAACAAAAGTGAATATTATTCTATATTTACTGAACAATATATCTATCCTATAGCCTTTTAACCCTAAATAAACTTTCATGTGCTATGAGTTTCCCCCAGATACTCTGGAGAACCTCACCTTACTACACAAAAACTGCATAAGTATACATAAATACAATAAAACAGTACTTCTATTTAGCATAATATAACACAACTGAAGGACAAATAAGCCAAATAACATATAGAATTGCTGTCTACGTGTCAAGAGCAGTCATATTTGTTTACTGCAAAAGGAGGAACAGTGAGTTATAAATTGGAATTAGATTAGCGATAGATGTCTTCAGCTGCTCTTAACGTGTCATGTCTCTATCTTCGAGGATTCACAACGACATTGTCTTCTTAAAACGCATACATGACGTGTATAAACATCCACTAAATGGGTATGTGTGCTTATGTTACTAACAGAGTTCGGTATATTCTGTAAACGATCAGAAAAATGACTATGTTGCAGAACATTCCAGTGACGACAGAATAATTATATTAAAACATAATTCCATAGGACACCAAACTCTTAACAAAGCTTGGAAATGGACACTAAAACAGAATCTATAGTTCACGATATACTTTGAACACAGAATATGTGCGAGGTCCATATTTTATTCAGAAAAAGGTTCAATCTCCTAAAGACGGAATGTACACGTAATAAGTGTATGCCCAAAAGGCTACTCCACATAATTTACCAAATCAAGAGAGATAATGACGTGACCAAAACAAAGTGCAAACAGTGTTACTTTCACTGATTGAATATGCACAGTTATCAAATATCGTCTGTCCAATATTCTTACACAAATTCATGTATTGAATATCAGAAACCAAAGGTCCAATGCTTCACCACAAAACGTTCTTCCATTATTTTTGTAACGGAAATACCCAATATTCGTCCTCGGGTTTTCATTCGTTAAATAACATTGCATCTTTGTATTCATTTCCGGTTGTGTGTTGTCATCTTGTTTATGTGTTATTTATACATATCCAGATGTGTTAACACAAATTTGTAGAAGCGTGGTACAGTGGTTAGCGCGTCTGACTCGTAACAGATGTATGCTTGTTCGAACCTCGTTGAAGGTTCACTTTCGTTTCCTTGGGCAAGAAACTGTAACACCATTGCTCAGTACTGATTGTTTCCAGACACTGATAAAAGCGTGGTTTTCATAGGAAGAATTGCTTGTTTCAAAATCAAACTAAAAATATAATTTGAAAATAAGCAAACAAAATGTTTTACTCTTTTCACGATTCAAATCCACGCTTGTGTTTTGCAATGTACTGATTTAATACTTAAGATCTAAATGTTCACGCGTAAGGTCAAGTCCGTAAAATGAATATCCTTTGAAAAAAGCCGTGTATACAACATAAATGTAACTTTTAGACGACAATTAGTAGATATCCCAAATTTGGTAAGGCCGGAACGATATTGCTATGTTGTTTTACGGATGAATTGCTTTACCAACACGTTTGTATTGGTGTGATGTTCGTAACAACAACAAGTCACACAGTATATTACACATTAATACACAACATAGATATAGTAAGGTAAGTACAGATCGTGTAATGGTTGGCACGTGTGCTCTACAATCATCCATAGCAGCATTGCCATTATAATATTAACATGTGTGTACGTGTTCATAATACCAATGTTTAACTACTCGCGCGTTAACATTGTCTTTGCCTTTACTGAACAAATGAACACCTGCTTCACGAGAACCTTAATTCAAGTTTATTTAGAAGATGAAGAAGCTTGAAGATAAAACACATATACGTAGAAATTAATTCGTGTTCAAGAGCTACTCATGTATACGTGTGTGCATTATTCGTCTAGGCGTATGTAGGTCAAAGTCTGTGTTTTCTAAATCTTGAGGGTTTTAATGACATTTGTTATCATTATTGTTCCATCTTGTTAGACTTTAATTGTCACGGAAAGCCACAATCTTGTTTTTTTCTTTTTCCGTGGCTATGCTCATCCTAAGATTAAACAGTTTAAATATATAGTGTACATTTCACAGGTATAAAATTATGCGTTGCTAATGTAAACAAACTGCCAGGAAAAGCTAAGAAAGGAGAACCGGTTTCTGTCGCAGCGCACGATCCAGTTTCTATCCAAGGGAATCACCAATACATTAGGTTATATAAGTTGTAGAAAGAACGTTTGGAAGTTTATTTAAGGGGCGCGTTATCGGTTAATAATGAGTTTATGAATTTTATTTGACTCATTTGATTCATTGTTTATGCAGAGTATGTCGTAAAGCTATCAAGTGTTCATAAAACGTTGGGACCGAAATTGTTACATGCAAACTTGTAATACGTTGAACCCGTATTTCAAGCCCGAAAAGGAATTCACTTGTCTCGTTTTAAGGAGTACAATTGACCTCACAATGGATCGTTATATGTTTAAATATGTACTTTAGTTACTATAATATTCTCAAGTCAAATCAATACACAATTAATTTTTTTTACAGAAATCACTTTTATAGCATTTGTGTTTTTATTTGTCCTCGATAAACGAATAAAATGGACATGTTTTCACTAGCGTTATGTTAAAAAATCTAGATCCATGAGTCAATATTGCAATGGTGGTAATAATCTAAGAAATGTTAAATACCTGTATCCACTTAAATGTCAAATATTCATACACATGCGTGCCTCAGTACCCTCCTGTCATCATATTCGGTTCATATATAGTCTTCTTAAAAGTTAAAATACTCAAGTAAAACACACGCTTTTTATGTCTAATTCACAGTCTTCGTAGACAGCGTTCACACACGCATGGTGGATGACAGTGGATACTTAACTTAGGGTATCTCAAAAAGCACAATAACACTCTATATCTCGCATGAAGTTCTACGAAGTTTCCATTTGAACCTAAATGTGTTTCTCTGCAATACTTCATCATTGTTTGTGATCAAGAGTGAGTTCTTAAGTCTCTTTGTAAGCAAACCAATGTACCAAGCACCTGCTAGTAAAAGTGATTCGACTGCCAGTAGGGGCCACCTTCGCATAACCCAAACTATCACCTTTCAAAGTATCTAACCTGCAACCTAAAGTAGCATTGTCGTTCTTCCGACTAAATATTAGCGGGGAAACATAATTGGATGCTATGCTACATGAAGTTCGATTCAAACCTGTCCATCAAACTTGTTGCATCGAGAAGATCGTTCTAGTGTAGGCATATCCGCAGTTCAAACATATATTGTTAGAACGTCTAGACGCCCGAATAAAACTGCCATGGATCAGTATCTGGCGCTGCTAGAATTCCTCAAACCCTAACATCGGTTTATTTCAGCACCTACAGAATAGCTCACATTGTATGTTCAAATGTCAGTAGAAGAATTAAAGCAGCGCGTAATAGTGGATTGATAACTGTTAGACGTAGTCTGCATTGTTTCTATAACGGACAAAACACAATACCGGTGTTTAATAAGAACATTAGTTTACATTGACGAGTTATCTCCCTTTTTCATAAGACGATATCAAAGCAAACCACTGACAGAAACTATACTGCAAGTATGAACTTTTCCTGAGAAGCAAATATAATTATGTTTCAATAGTTATTTAGTTATTTTTTGTTTTATTTTTATCGTTTTATATATATATAAAGATAGAGATAAGAAAGAATCCGGGATGTTGTTTCAGTGTTTGTAAAAGCAAACATTACTTACTCTCAATGTTCTGGTGATAGTTTTGTCTTTTGGTCACCATTATCTGGTAGCAGCGTTACAATGGTGAGCGTATTTCGATGTTACCATATAATAGCATATGACATAAATGTATTGAACAGCATTATTAGGCTAATTAACTAATGTTCACCACTAACTACAATGTTTAGGCAGCTAGTATTAGTTTGTAGTCCAAAGTTAAACAATCATTTTTTCGGAAAACGAATAAGAATAATACGGATAGGTTTCTTGCAGTTTTAAAGTCTAGATTGTTCTTCAAAATGTTCTGACTGTAGCCAATGACGTTTACTGATCTTTTATTCGACACTAGGTCCTAAATATACTTTCTGATGTAAGCCTGGCCTTTATCTGTTAAATCATTCGAGATTAAAAGTGCGTATTTATACTTACGCGTAATGTATAAGGTATTTAATGGATTCAATGATTCACTTGTATCAATTAAAATATTGCAGCCATGGGTATGTATGATACAAACGTTTCTTTGATAATTGGAAATATAATATGCCACTATAAGTTGTTAGTTATTTGACCTAGACATGGACTATTACAACTCATCGTGTAGCCTTGAATGTTTGTCTTGCAGTGTCAGTCTTGCGCTACTTTGATATACCGAATGTCAAGTGTCGATTTAAATAAATAACAAATTAATATTTATAGTTTGATACCATGATTTGTTTATCTAAAGTGTTACAAAAAAATAACGTTGAACTATAAAGACATGTGATGATCTTAACAGTTTAAGATCATCCGTGAATGTTCTGTTGTGACGACTGTATACATACTATGAAGCTGTAAGATGTATACTATTTAGATCCTTCTAATGCTGCTTGTTATTAATTACATTTGCAACCAGATGCTCGTTTAACATGTACTAGTGAGTGCGGTTAAATTTTCTCTTCAGTTGTACTGTTGTCTACATAGTCTGGTTGAAATCGCGCACAAGTCATAAAATACTGGACGGTCATTGCCTTCAAACAGTATTAACGTGTGACTAGAATTGATTTCTAAAACCAGTCAGTTCACCTCTATCCGTCCTGATAAGCGATCTATGAAACGAGGCAGGATTTACACACCCTTCGCACGCATATCGCCTCGATGTTTGGTACTATAAGCATTGTCGGGGCCCTTTCAAGCATCAGTATTGCTTGTACTCTAGGTCCCTTCCTATTTTTGTTTTACAACTAGTGATTATCGAGTGAAGTGATGCCTTAAGCCTGGTAGGTCGTAAATCAAGTCCTAAGTATTAAGCTCGGCACAGAGCAGTTCGATTTGTACCGCGATGTATGGCATGCAACTCCGTAGATTTGTGTTATTTATTAGTTATTAGGTTACTGCCGAACTTTACAATCCCACTCATTCGAAAGATCTTGTTCATCTGAAGAGGTTGGTTATTTTGTGACAGAGTTAAACAAACTTGCACAAGGCTGGCATGATTATTGGGTTTGTTAAAATGTCACGCCGTTTGTTTCAGATGACAGACAAGATAAAAACCAATAGGACAAGCAAAGCTCCACCTGCAAATGCATCGGAGAAGATTTGCTAACAAGTAGCAGTCTTCTGCACACGGTCAGTTGAACTGAACGTTTAGCCAGTAGCTTGACACTCTGATTTGATAGTTTTAACTCAGAGTCATTTAGAGATGATATAGTGGGTGCTACTTCTGACAGAAATAAGACCAAGTGAACTGACTGATCTATGCTTTAACAAGGTCAGACGTACTCAGTTTGTTCCTATAATATCAACATGGTATAATTGTTCATTCTTCCTTTCCAGTTATACTTTGCTTATTCAGCTTAGTGTGATTTTGTATTTTAAACTATTTTAAAGCTCGAATGAGAAAAAAA
>ENA-OREC01000075-OREC01000075.1-marine-metagenome-genome-assembly--contig:-NODE-75-length-23773-cov-13.041948_pt1 | contig 23773 bp, 15 predicted proteins | sample MGYA00248626_ERZ508543 | MGnify/ENA primary metagenome ERZ508543 (study PRJEB26211, sample SAMN05518279) | marine metagenome | isolation source: Puget Sound, Washington, USA | host: Bankia setacea...
AAGTTGTTTAAAGCTTCTGAAGCAATATCGTACGATTGAACAAATGTGTTCAGATGCGCATAGTATTACTTTAAGTGTACTAAAGTCATATATAAAAGGGTTTATCATTATTGTGATGTAACAAATCATTATAGAAGTGTATACATGGTATGCAACTAACTTAGGCTTCTTGGAATTTAGGTGTGCTCAAACAGGACAGAAATGTGAACAGACAAAGCAATTCTTACTATCTTATAATCAAGTTTTGTAATAGTAATATTTATAGCTGCATTTCATAGTAAAGCCTTGACACTTTGGTATGAGTATACTTTAAGGATATATTTCCAGATGTTAGATTATTTCCAACTTCTTATTATTGCACAGTATTCTGCCCAGCCTCTGAAAAGAAGGGACACAAGGGCCCATTGGTAACAAAAATTGGGGGCCATGTTGAATATATGTGGGCCATAAAAAATAAAAACAAAAGCTATATCTATAACTCACTTTTAAGATAAACACCTAACTTCTTTGCAACTAAAATATCTGTGGTTATATCACACAGGAGGCTTACATATGGAGAGTTGGTAAGTTTATTGTGAACTTTCTTCCCCCAATACAGACTATCGAATCATCAATGTATGAGTTTTCTAAAAGCTTTATCTGGCTTTCAAAAAACAAAACCAAACCGTTAAGATTACTTAACTGTTGAAGAAATTTGATACACAAACTTTCTTTATACGGATTTAACAATTTCAAAAAGGGGCATAACTCTGAAACCACCGTGCCGAACCTCACAAAACAAATGTCATGCACATTTACTCTATAAAGTTCATGTATATCAACTTTCATTTAGATATCTTGACAACTGTGGTATTAGTATTAGACTGAAAAAAGCAACGTAAAGACGATTTGTCACCTGTTTATGCGATGTCGACGCGGTACTTGAACATAGTCAGGAATACAGACTTTCAAAACTTGACATAACGAACCGCACGATGCAAACCTTTTAATGATGATCAGGTGATCTTATGCATAGTAGTTTGCGCAAGTTATTCATGTTCACCCCTCTACATGGTTGACTTTATAAAGCTTGGCTAACTTTAACAATTTCTTTCCACGGATAGTCAAGCTATTTTTAAACATGCGGAAACAATTTCCGATTTAGTCTCAAGAACCAATGAAAACGCCCTTTACAAGCGTGTACCACGCACCTGCTAATACGCTGGCGAATTAAGATTTCGTTATCGGCCATGAATTACCGAATACCAATATCATGATCATTATTCAGCGAAAAAACAGACGCACCCGCGGGCCCATCTAAGGGATTTTTGATGCGCCATCTGAAAAATATGCGCGCCAATGACGCAAGGGTTTATTTTAGTAGTCAAATGGACTTACATTTCCATATAAGAGTTCCTGGATCTGATAAGTTGCTGGAAACTGAAAGTTAGTGAATACTTATGTAAGCTTGTTCGTAAACTAAAACGTCTGGACCAGTAACAATTTTTCTATGGCATTGCATTAACATCATTAACAGTAGACATGGGTCACCCATCATCATTTGTCACATAGAAAGTGAGTTTAATATTGTTAAATCAGAAATCGCGAAGACTATCAGCTTTCACTGTTAGGAATAAGATCTCTGTTCTATACCAATGTGTTAAAGCTTCCTATACTTTTATTCGACTAACTCATTTTTTACCTTAATTGCCCCAGGATTGGTGTATTTCCCATAGTCTGGAAAGTGATCAGTATTTGCTATAGACATGCTTTGTCTGCCCATCCTGTTGAAATGAGTGCAGCTAATTCTGCTATTCAAATAAAACTTAATGCTCCTGCATGTGGTTTCAAAAAACGATATTTACATACCACATACTTTTCGGTAATCTTGTAAAGCTTTCTCATGCATTAAAATGTGTGTTTTTTCCTTTTGAATAATTACTTTTTAAAAAAATGTATTATAATCTGTGTGTAAATATAAACATATAGATTTCCTCCATTATTTCAATTTTACCTCTATAAACCACAGACTAGCAACTTAAAAAAAATAGCAACAAAAAACAAAAACATATGAAGTAGATAAAAGTTGTTGGTGTTTCTTTGATATTCACGGCTGTGTAAAGCTGTGTATATTCTACAGTGCTCAGGTATAATAGGCTCTGTGTGTGTAATAGCTTTCACTCTTGTCTTGTGTTTAAAACCAGCTGCAATGTAACAGTAGCACACACTAGATTATAACTCTACATGGTTACATAGTATCAGAAGTTTATCGGTAGTTAGTTGAAGTTGTGTTGTATTGTATATTTGATATTTCCTGGAGCTATTTATCACTCTTGCGTGAGAGACTCACTGATGCGTGTCCTGGGCCTAGAGAATAAAGAGGTCACCTACACGGCAGTCACACATTGATCGCAGCATTGCATAGTTTTACCGGTTTTTATGTGGTTTTATCATTTTCTATATATATCCAGTTACATGTAAATGGCCTAGTGAGGTTACAGAATGTTGTGTATGCACCAAATGAGACCACACATTATTCACTTTCTTTTTTAGAAAATTGTAAATATTTCATTTGTCTTTTACCTCAGTGTTTAGTTTTTGACAGTTATAAATTATGGTTGTATGATAGACAAAAGAACGGCCTTTACCTGTTTGTTATAATGTATAGAGTTATATGTAATAGCAGGGTTTGTAATGTCAGTAAAACTGTAGCAGCAAACAATGGAGTTTACTGTTCTGAGACAGAGAATGGATATTGTTTTATTTCTTATTTGTTTTGTGTAGCATGGCTTAGTGGTTAGATAGATTTATGATAAAACAAGACAACGTTCTTGTATTGAAAAAATGTTAACAGATTATAGAAAAGACTGATCAGCATGACACTTTACCCTTGTCAGTACTGGTTAGTTACAGGAACAGAATTGCTTCAATCAGAATCGAAATAACATGACTTATTTGATAAAACCAAGTCCTTTCTTTCTCTATTATAGTCCTAGGTTTAACAGTTTCAGACTGAAAATTAAGAGGAAAATTGATTAGTAAGGGAAATGAATCCCTTCACTACAAATATATGTCAAACATTGTTTTTCACAAATTTACAAATATAATTAGTCAGCAATGCTCTAAGAAACATGGTCAGTGTATTCAGTTCATGATGGCAAAATAACTTGTTTAGATCATCCAAAAAACAACTTCTTTTCTATGGTCTCCGAAATCAGTATTTATTATAAAAATACTAGCACACGGTTGGCATCATAGTTGACCTTTCAGCATTACAAGTTATGTTTATCTCTACAAGATTTCTGTATGATTGCAGGTGAGGAGGATGGTAGAAAGATGGAGGAGTTGGAAGAATTAATCTGGGATCCTGAATGTACTCTATCTGACCGACAAATTGACCAGTTCTTAGTTATAGCAAGGTAACACATCACACTATTTAACACCTGTACTTTACTGGATTCATCTTCTTATCAGTGATCACATGGAAACTGTCATTTGTTCCTCATATACAATTAAATTGACTCCCTGAATAACAACAGTGGAAAAAGCCTACTGAAAATGGATGTCAATTCATTTCCTATAGAGAGTTGATAGTGATATAATAGGTTAAATAAATAAACAATTGTTGAACTTAACTTTATTTTAACAAAATGTTTGACTCGTTCCGTTTATCTATCCACAGGTCTGTAGGTACATTTGCACGTGCACTGGATTGCACAAGTACTATACGACAACCTAGTCTACACATGAGCTCTGCAGCTGCTAGTCGAGATATAACTTTGGTGAGTTGGTTTAGTAGTGCTGTATATGTTTCACTGAAATTGTAGTTTATTTAGAAATATGTATCCAACTACAAGAGATTATCATCACTAGGTTTCAGACAATGGTTGACGATGTCATCTTAAACATTTCAATAGAATCTTACAAAAGTTGTCATTTTGTATCATTTTTTATGAAACAGGTTTAGGAAATAAAATCAGGCGAGCATCTGACGAATGTTTTAGGAACAATTTTTGTCTACATATCATCACTTATAATTGTTTAGCACAAATGATAAACATTACTTGACAGTGTTTAGCATATACGTCTTGCATCGCTACCTCAAAGCTCAAGGTCATTTACTATATTGTACCTTCAGTTCAATGCGATGCACACTTTACACAGAAGTGAATATGACATTGGGAAAGCCATAGGTAGCCTGGTACCTCCCGGTGGACCGGTACTATGTAGGGATGAGATGGAAGAATGGTCAGCATCAGAGGCTAACCTGTTTGAAGAAGCCTTAGATAAATATGGGAAAGATTTTATTGATATTAGACAAGACTTTGTAAGTACAAATCCCATATATTTCAATGCAATGCATGTTTTTGTTGAAACACTTAAAATTGGCAGAAAAAAATAATTTCCTTACTTCAAATATTTCAGTAGTAGGGTAAGGGGAATTTCTGTGAAAATCCATCATCTAAATGAGGAAGTATTTCTTTAAGTTTGCTTAGGAATGTGTAGTTATAACTCTTACATGTACATTAAAGTTCTTATGGTTCAAGGGAGACTACTGTAACACTTTGTCAGTTTTGGTGGGGAAAAAATGAAGGTATCAAAGAAGTTAATATTGATATTCCTATAATGAAATTTTACATGAATATTGAATTAACAATAGATAAGATGTTTATACGATTGTGTGTTTATCCCTTAACACATGCTATAAAGAAAACTTATTTGCAGATTTAATTGTGTTTTTTTTTGGTCAAACATTGCTTTTCTCTATACTTTCTATACAACAGCAATTATTCTGATTTGGGTTTTCACAAGTTCAATTGAGTTTCATAATAACTTTACCTTAAAAAAGCATTGGGTGTATTAAAAAACCATGTATACACACAGAAGTGGCTTATTTGTATAATCTGTTGCTGATGTAATCATTCTAGTTCTATTGCATTGCTTACTTGTACTTTGCTTTTGTACAGTTGCCATGGAAATCCCTTAAAAGTATTATAGAGTATTACTACATGTGGAAGACAACAGATAGATATGTACAACAGAAGAGAATCAAAGCTGCAGAGGCAGAGAGCAAATTGAAACAAGTCTACATTCCTAACTAGTGAGTGAACAATTCAATTCAATCACCAACTGTCCTGTTTGTCTAGAAATATCATCCAGGTTTATATTGGCTACATGCATGCAAGGTAGTTCAGTATTTAAAAGCTGGTTGTTTGTGGAGTCTTTCATCAGTTTCTTGTGCACACTATTCCTAAAAAGACATTTTCTTGCACACAATTTCCTGGATTTGGATACACACAAAAATTGATTGCCTCACGAATTATCATGGTTTCATGGTTTCATTTATATAAATGGCACTGTGGTAATATTTCATAATTTTACTTAGATATACTTTACTATAAACTGATTTTATAAAGATGAATAAATACACACGTTGGTAGAGTTAATAGGTATGAAACAAAACTATCTAAACCAAATATTTTTTTCAGCAACAAGCCAAATCCAGCAGCAATTAATGGTAAAATGAATGGCTTAGATGGCCAAGTGCTAGGTCGAGCTTGTGAAAGTTGTTATAGTAAGTAGTTGTATATGCTTCATAAATATTTAAACAAATTAGTGATTTAGTCAAGATTGTAAAAGTTGAATATGAGTAAAATATTGTGACAGAAAAATGGTAAAAATATTGAGTCATTAAAACAGTAAAAATATTGAGACATTAAACAGTAAAAATATTGAGACATTAAACAGTAAAAATATTAGGACATTAAACAGTAAAAATATTGAGACATTAAACAGTAAAAATATTGAGACATTAAACAGTAAAAATATTGAGACATTAAACAGTAAAATATATTGAGACTTTAAACAGTAAAAATATTGTGAAATAACAACACTAAAAATATTGTGACAGAAAAACAGTAGAAATATTGAGACAGAAAAACAGTAAAAATATTGAGACAGAAAACCAGTACCCCGTGGCTTGAGAATCGCCCATATGACCGGATAATTTAGCTGGTCACAGCGTTGAGCAGACTATCCGCGCTCATGAAAAATCGCGGGGGGGACTTTGTCAAGTCTGCGCTGTGTGGACTGTACCACATGATAATAAATATAAAAGATACCTTATCTGTCTCTGTTTGGCTTTGATGATCAACACTTGATAGCCAACATATTAATAATCAATTGCTATTCATTACAAGATATTTATGATGTAAATCTCGCTAAAACTGGGAAATATTTTTTCGCAAGATTGTTATCCTGTTAAAAAATAAGGCTTTATAAATCAAGTAATTAAGCTATCAATGATAATGATAACAAGCTCTGACTAACAATGAAGTGCACATTCTAGAAGTCACGGATAATCTGTTCATGAAATTTTCACAATTTACAAAACGTTCTTTATTATAAAGATTCAGAGTTACCCGTCTAGTAAAAACATGAAATACAAATGAATGGTGAATGTGTTTTCAGCTGCACAGTCCAATCAGTGGTATGCCTGGGGGCCAACACACATGCAGTGCAGATTGTGTTCATCATGTTGGATTTATTGGAAAAAGTATGGTGGACTGAAAATGCCAACTAGACTAGGTAGGCAATGGATTGTTAACCTTTGTGATAGAACATAGATATCCATAACATGGTGACATTTCAGATTAGGTCCAAGAGAAACAAGACATACCACAAGACATTAAACCTATTTATTCATAGACATAAAAAAGTGCAACAATTAGACAAATGTTTAAGCATGTTTGCTGTCCAAGTTGGTGCCATTGCTCTACTTTGACACCTAGTCAGCGCTGTGCATAATTGGTGATGTAGTGCCTGGCTAATGGCGCAGTCAAGGTGACATGTGACTCGTCCTATGTTGGAGATGAAAGATGACTTTTTCCTGCACAGGTAAACATGGTAGATATATAGATCTGGTATGCAAAGACAATGTTGTCTAATGTTGATATTTCACCAGGGCTAGAATTTTAGCCACTCGCAAATATTTGCAAACACTAAAATTAACTGTCAACACTTCTAGCACAATATATTAAAACTTTGAACAGAAAATACTTGATAAAAACAATCATGTAATAACTGTTTGCTTGGCGATCATGGTAGCTGTTTAATTTTGCGATTTCCTCCCTAAAGCTTGTATTTAAAACTGGTAAATCGTTACCTGACGTAAGAAGAATAAAAGCAAGCATGAATTTTGTCTTGCTTTTTGCAATCTGGTCACTAACATGCTTCGATTCTAAACTCCTGCTGAATTGAGCACTGAAACTCAAGGTATGAAAAGTGCGAACAGTTGTACATAAAATAACATACATATTCCTCTTGACCTTTAAATCAATGCATGCACATGGACCATTACAAAGTTAACCTGTTTTGTCAGTCATTAAACACAAGTGTTTTATTTTACCAGATGGTGAAAGACCAGCTCCAGCACAGCGGCAACGTAAGTGTAAATAATGTACTCTCTTCTTAACAATTTGCTGAATGTACATAACAATTAAATATGTGTACTACGATTTATGTATTTATAGTAATTTGAGATCTTACATTTTCCAAACATGATAACGTTATTTGACTGACATTCAAAGTAGTCAGTTTAAATTTGTTTATGAAAATACAGTCTGACATTAATCAACAAAAGGCTTTTATGGTGAATACTGGACAAAATGATTGTTATGTCAAGACTGTGCTGTATGCCTTGAGCTCTGACTGCTATATCCAACAAGTACAATTATGTACGGTATTTTTATGACAAAGTAGTTCATATCCTTTCAGAGAGGATTGCACAGAGCAATATGTTACGTCTCCATAGATGTACAATTACAGGTTGTGGAAAGGTAAGCAGACATTTACTCAATATACACTTAGTAAAAATATCAATTCTTAATGATTCGTTATACACTATTGAAAACATCAACTTGTAACTATTTATTATAGGCTTATTAAAACATCATATATAAACTGTTTATTAGTTTAAATATATAACAAAGATGTTTTAAGAATTTAGATATATTTGTATTTACTACAGAGACTTGTTCATCTGTACAAAAGTATTATGCTTTGGTTTTACATTTACCATTTCACTTCTCCTTTTACATCAGCGTTATTTTTTTATTTTGTTTATGGTTAAATGTTATAAAAAGGTTAGAGTACTTTGTCACACAGACTGACCATTGATGTTTGTTTCTGCTTGTAGGAGTTCCGTTTGAAGACCCATCTGGCGAAGCACCTGGCAGGAGCTCATGGTTTGGCCATCCGAGCAGGCAGTCCGCGACCAGTGATGAAGACTAGAGCTGCTTTTTGTCTGGTGACCACAACACTGACCCGAACATCGAGATATTTATGCAAGGATCTGTTACGCCCTAGACACGCTGCTAGATCACCCTTCATACCAATCAACGTGAGCCACATCAAAACAGAATGTAAGTATACAAAGTCATAGTGAAGGCTACTCACTACCTGCTCTTTACGATATCTGCTCATTTCTCATATACCTTAACCTTTAAACACTGAGTATACATAGTCACAGAAAGGTTCAACTGTTTTGTAGGTCAGACAAGGCTAGATGAGAAGGCAGGTAATTACAAGTTACCCAAGCATGTGTCAGTGCGTACTCGTATACAGCCTGTAGTGTCACGTCTTGGTATAGATGTTACCCAGGAGAAACCAGCCATATTAGAACGACCAGATGGACCTGCAAAACAACCAGATAAACTCATGTTCCCACCTCTCTCACCATCAAAACGTACGTGCTGTTTTCAGACAAGTTCAAGTACAAATCTTAACAAAAATGTTCATGTACAAAATATCTCTAACAAACAATTTTGTAAAAGAAAGGTCTTGACTGTTTGAGTATTATATAGGTTAACATGTTTTGCAGTCATATAGGGCAATGAAGGAGAAGTGGATCTCTACAGTAACCCTTAGTGTGTGTCCAAAATTGGCTATATCAAAAAATGCAGCGAATGTGTTATGGAAATGATAGCCAACATTTACCTGCTTCAACTCTATAAATGTAGGGTATATTTCCCCCAATAAATGTTTATTCCTTACACAGAGAAACCATTAGATGTACCAGTAGATGTAGTGAACAAGTCTCCCAACACTGGACCATCTATCATGAAGAAAAGAGGCTATGAACACAGTAATGGGGTGGATGCAGGTATACAACACTTATCTCTCACTTTACATACAATGTGCATACAATGGGGTGGATGCAGGTATTAATTGTTGTGGAAGATTTGGCAACCTCATTATATCATACCTTTTCATATGTAGAACTTGACAAATAACTCAATGGTACATCGCATACAGTTTCCCAAATCTTACAGTCTGTTTAATGTTAATTAATGAAATAAAATAACTTAACGCCTGCATGTCTCATTAAGATTTGCTAGATTTGTTAGCGTTAGTTGGTACTTTTTATGTTTGCAAAATATGCACTTAGTGGCTTATGAAAGAGTTTTTGAGTCTGCATGCTGCTGTAACTTCTTTATTACTATGAATCCAGATTGTTTTGCTATTCTTTAATTGAATTGAATTTACGAAAACTATTGAATAAACCATAGTCTTGCTTATTATCCCAAATTTACAGAATTTCATTTACATTTTCAGTGCCGCCAGCAAAGAGACCAAATATGGGAGCTTTCCGACAGCAAGCCAACCTAGCCATGAGAACCCAAATGGTAAATTTACTATAGTTTGAAATTATTTTATTTGATTTTCTAGGTTATCTTACAAACAATTTAAAATGTCAAAGGAATCCAAGTGCAATGGTTCACACACAAAATCAGCAAATTTATATGTCCACAAAAGTCTTTACAACCGCCACGAGATTTCTTACTCATGTATATAACAGAATCCACAATGCTTACACACCATTCGCTGTTGAATAAATACGGTTTTTTTTCAAACAAACTTAAGCATCTCATTGCTACTTTTCTTACTTAGTATTGGTAAGTCAAGGTGTCATTTATTACAGAGAGCAGTGTTTGGAAGAACTGAATGTACTGATTTTAACAAGAGCAAACCTTTCCAGCCCTGCACGTTGTTACAAATTTACCTCATTCTGTTATAGATTCTTAAATGACTTTTATGCTGTACTGTTACCTATGTTTCCAGAGACCAATGATGAATCACAGTATCAATGGACGTGGTAAACTATTGCCTAAAGGAATGAGGATGCACATGATCAGCTGGATTGATGCCCCCGATGATGTCTACTTTATGGCAACCAATGCAACTAAGTGAGTCATTCCGCTACCTTTGTTGTATTGTTTTGTGTATAACAGGCATGATGCAAGAAGAGATAGATGAGACATCAGAATAACAAACCACCATTTGGCCGTTTATCTTTGTGGATTTCTCTGGCTTCGTAATGGTCTTTATCTGTTGTATGAAACTGAGTTGACTATTTTAACAACACCTATTTCATCCATCAAATCTAAGCCATTTGATAAATTTAGTATGCTGCACTCTCAAAGACTACACCATGCGCAATGCATGCCAACCAGATCGATTAGAATGTTTTTCTAAGTTGATATAATAAAACCCCACAAACAAAGGTTTTGGGATGTTGTAGGAATCACCCTGACCGTCATTTCTGTTCAAATGTCTTGTAAGTGCAACAAGCTTCTATTTAATGTATCAATTGAATCCTGATAAAACTTTACATAGTGGCAGTATACAACCTGAGGATGTGCATAAAGGAAGATAATTCTGGTCCTAAATAATTCAAGGGAGATAATTAGTTGTGTGGGACGGGGTTTCCTTGTATGATTTTACTCACAGTTCTAGTTTGTTTTGCAATCATTTCAAACTTAATCTTGCCTAACCTCAGTTAAATCTTGTACTGTCACATATAACTAAGAATTGATTATTGTCTGTTTACAGGAAGTTACGCAAGCAGCTTCAGGGTCATGAGTTTAAGCGAGCAGCGAGGAATCCATGGCGAGCTCTGCGTGTCAAACCTCAGCTAGGGGAGGACATTGTTGTACTGGAATGATGATACATTATGCAAGCTAGGAGTTATATAATAAAAGTTCTGTGACATCATGAATAATACTGATGGTTGATGAATCAGGCGATGATAATGTTTCCATAAATAAGTGAGTTTTGGTGTTGAAAACACAACTATGAGACATGTGGATCTAGATGAGTACTCTAGTGTGACTGTGTAAGTGTTAATACATGGACACTATGGAGTCACATCAGTGATACTTTATACAGGAAGTAATAGCTGATATTTGCCACATGAATGGCAGGGACTTGTAAACCAATGGCAGCAGTGCAAGGACAGGAGTGAGTTACCTGTGTGTTGTATACCTGGACATGAGCATTGTGTCAGGCTTACAGCAAGCACCAGGCTTCTACATCTTCTCAAGGAGAACTAAGATGGTAAACAACAGTTAATGTTGAGTGTATGATTTATCAGGTATTTAAACTGAATTACTGCAAGGAAAGAGAGCGTACTCACTCGGCTTGTGAGCTAAAGTACGGACATCTTGGTCATGACAAAGTTCATATGTTGAATCATAACAACAACTAATGAATGTTTCAAATCAAAGACTGTTGATATCAATTTTCATTTATTTTGTATGCTTATACAAATAATGTTGAGATCCAAGGATTTCTTTAAGCATGGTTTGTTACTTTGATACTTTATACATTTTGTAGCCTTGAAGGTACTTTGTATTCTAGACCAGTAGACACTTTATCAGGAAAAACTCAAGTGTTAATCTCACATTTGTTTATCAATTATTTTATCACAAACTTGGATATATTAACTCCAGAACTTGCTTTATGCTGTTTTTTATTTTCAATTCAAGGGTAGTACAAACACGTATTTTCTTAATGTAATCTATTGGAATTGAAGTTTTAATTTCATTGTAAATTAGTGTCCAAGTTATGAAATAGATTTATGTGTTAAGTGTGTTTTAAGTATTAATCACATACAATTTAAACTGTTGACATAATTGCTATCTATAGAACACATTGTATCTCATCACATGCAGCTATTTGGGAAACAAATTAAAATAGCATACAGCAAGCTCTCTAGGAAATCTTGTAGGGAGTGCATTGTTATAAAAAGTTTCCATAAACATACAAGTACCAACTTTCAGATTGAATTCTACTCCCAGCATCTCCCCTATACAAAAAAACACATTTTTGTTTAACTCACACCTATTGAAGGTTCAAGTACCAACTGTTAAGCCTGTTGAAGATATAGTGGCTATAGACTATCAACTATTACCTGTAAAGTGTTTACTAGTCTAGTGTTGTTATACACTAACCATATCTCTGATGGTTGTGGGAAAAGAAGACTTGTTTCTAAGCAGGACATGTATATATTTATACTTCTTGTAGTAAACAAATTGTATATATTGAAATCTTACATCAGTCGGGTGATAAACATGATTCAATGGGAAACTGTTCTAGCTACAGTAGTTGTTCATTCACGGCTAGGACAGTTTTGTATAGAGGCATTGATTATTACCGGTCTTCACACATTCTTTGTCTTTATCACTTAGAACATCACTGTGTTTTGTGTTTGTGAACCCCAATTCTCTTCATACATGTGTGACATATGTGTGCACAAGCTGGGGTACTGTTTTACTTAACCGCTTATGCAAAGAGTAAACTTACTAAAGCTAACTCTTAAACAGCTGATTCTGTGCAAAAGGTACTGGAAGCATTCAGTATAATAAGAACAACATGTCTGAAAAATGCTTCTGTTGGTTTTAACTCAAGAGATTTATATTTTATTGAAAGTCCTAAATGTGTTAAGATGTTGCGATGTGTAGTTGAGTAAAATGGTACCCAGGGAATTATAACTAAAGACAGCACTTTATTGTCAGTTTTTAGACAGATGGAAACTTGGAAGATAAACTTGGCTCCCTCATTTTGATTTGTGTAAATATGTGCCAGCAATGTGAAAATCAAAATAAACTGTATGCATACTTGAAACTTTACACTGATGCACCAAACATGTGACTCTTCTTTATTCATATTTTGTAACTTTATTTGGATGGATATGATTTCATTTTAAGAACATAACATCAAAAAATGATCACCAGATATTTGTTTCATTTTAGACCCCAACCATTAAGATACCACGTTAACAAGTTAAAGACATTAAATGCATCCAAGTAAAGTAACAAGAGTGTTACTTGTTATTACAATGTGCCTATTTGTTGCCATAAAACCTTTAATGATTTATGTAATATTGAACTACTGTTGAAACATCAATTGATCTTCAAATTGTGAATCGAAACGGTACAGCACTGTTTTTGGTTCAGCCTACAATGATACAAGCTTTAAACATTTTCTTTTCTGAGCTAATGATTTCTAGGGATGAAATCAATAGGTTTCTAAGTGCTTATATATAAAGCACCAGCTAGAAGCCTTTTGCTTTCACCTCTAGAATTTGAACCTTTACATTTTTGTTTTGTGTGTGCGTGTTTTTGTGTGTGATGTTAGATAATAGCAGTCTTCCATTTGTTTCTAGCACACCAGACCTTGTGTACCTTTAAGGAATAACTTCAACTTGGGAAATATAATGAACTTAGGTACAAATGGTGGGTTATTGTGATGCTTTCAACAATGAGCACACTGAGACTCTCCAACGATGTTTTATACCATTTCACAGGCACCGATACAGAAACTATAACAGAACATTGTTAAAAACGTTTTTGTTAATGCATCTGCCATTAGAAGAATTATGTGTATTGTAATGAACTATTAGCCCAGTTTCAGGCTCTAATGCAATCTGGATTCGTACAATTGATCAGGTTTCTTAACATAACATTCTCTTTCAGGAATAGTAGAAGTTTTAAGTAGTTTTCCTTTTTGTACATAGACCGTTTAGTTTAGCTGTAATAAGTAATTTAAAGCTGGTGTCATGTCCTTAGCAACAGTCTAAAGCTGGTGTCATTGTCCTTGGCAACAGTTTAAAGCTGGTGTCATGTCCTTGGTAACAGTTTGAAGCTGGTGTCATGTCCTTGACAACAGTTACATCATTCTCTACCTCTTCCTCAAACTATCTTCATCGCCACACTATCCCATGACAAGTAATTGGAACCATTAGATGACCTGACAAACCACTGTTAGCAGGCACCTAAATACCCACTGTTGCCATAGATAGCTGGAAACATTTAGCATCTTTGGCGTACAAATAGCTTATTTATTTTTGTTTCAGTCAATCTGTTAATGATAGACATCAGACATCTGCACCCTGATTTTTAACTATTCTAATTTGTTAACAGCTTTTTTCATTGAGGCTGAAGTGACTTGAAAATAGTGAATTTCCACTGATTGTCAATTTATTTACATACAGTAGGGTGGATTCGTCACAAAATGTTATAGATTAAATATGCAAAGAACATAATAAGTAAACCTTTTATACTAGACGGCAATAAAAGTCACTCCACCCTCTATTACAAGTTATTGTCAGGTGAAATAGGTATGTTACAATGTCTGGTTCACATTTGTATCGTCCAGTGATTATTTATTTTGATGTCTCATTGAAAATCATACAAGACCATAATAAAAGATGTTTCAACTGAAAAGTGTTGTTTTACTTTTGTTATGCATCTTTGAGTTTCCGGTTTTGTGTACCGTAAAATCATTTATTTTCATGAAATGTTGTGCTTTTTTCTATAGATATGTCTGGAGAACACATAAATTCAAAATTGCCAGAACATTATGAACACTTATTGAAATGTATAATTGTTGACATTTCAGTACGTGGTTTATAGGTAAACAGCGAGCATTGAGCCTTGATATTTGGCCTATTGCAAGCGTAGACAGTGTTATATGATACTCCTGTTTGTAGAAAAGGGAAGTTTATCGTAAATATTCAGTGCTTTCAACTGGATTTAACGCTTGTCCTCCCAATTTCAAGGTAGAGTCTAGAAATTACACTGTACACATAACATCGCAGCTCAATGCTCGATATTTACCTTTAGCTGACAATCAAACTTCACCAGCATTAGTGACCTACTTATACCCAACATTTCACACAAGTACAGTACAGAAGTATTGATCTGCATGTAAAATAGTGTTTTTTCAATAACAATCAAATGCCACTAACGTGTACACAGATTTCAGGCTGCATTTTTTTATAGAAATTTGTATAAGGATGTTGATGTCAACACACGCAAGTTCTATAGTTACTGCAGCATGGTGCTATCACATAACCGTAGAGCATCTTAAAACGAATAACAAACCCACTTGTATAATACTTTTCTCATTATTTCTATATAGTATATATAGTCAATTCACATACAAAAGGCATTTTTTGCACAAACATTCAGGAAATCAGATACATGTTTAAACTGTTAGTGTTTATATACCCAGATGTAAGACACAGACGTGAACAACACTTGTAGGACTAGTTTGCTAGGTAGGGCTTCTTATATGTTTATTGTACTATATTCTTAATGGTCTCCTGCTAGCGCACTCGTGATTTAATTCATACGCACCCAAACTTATCCCCATATTTTATTCTTCACTGGTACAGACATTCCATTTCTTAAGTAAAGCCTAAGCCCAAACAATGTTTAGTGTGTTCAAGAAGTAAGGAGCTGGCTGTAGGAAGGTCTTTGTGGCTGTTTCGCTTGTTGGTGTCGCTGTATAGCATCATCATAAGCCTTCACCTGCAGTCCCACCTTTGGTCCAGTTCTCCAGCGAGCACCCTCTGTATCTACAATGGCTGCCTCAATGTTGACAGCATGCGTACCAAGGACAGGAAAACGCAAGATAAAGCTCACAGTGAAGTAGTCATTGTGTGGCTCCACAGACTGATCAAGATTGTTTATGGTCTTCTCTGTGGACTGAAATACAAACATAACAGTCTAAATAAATTCTTGGCACGTGCAGGTAAATAAATCAGTATTTTCTTACATTCTGCATTGGTCTCAATCTACAACTTAATCTACTTATTTACTTTTTAAAGATCAAGTTTAAACTCAATATCATAATCACTCACCAAGTATATCTGTTGTGAACTAGGTTGACAAATAGTTGATGTATTATGTTACCTTATTTATACAACTACTTCAAACTGACATGTAGTTTTAGCAAACTTCTTGAACTTAAAACAGTTTTTTTCTAGTTCTGTACCTGTACTAAAAATATCCTAATAAAAGACAAATGTTTGAGCTCAATTTCTATACGACACAAGGCCTATTTATATCTGTTAGAAATATAAAGGAAACAGTTCATGTATAACAATTAATGTGCCACACAAAGATCACCAGAGCTAACAATCAAGAGCAATTTAACAGTATATAAACCTTTTGGTCTGTATTGGAGAGTGTTCTGGTGACAATGTTTGATGTGACAGTAATACTGATACTGTGTATTCTCCTAAACAGTCCTGGTTGTGAGCCATGTTGGATTATACCCTCTACCTTCAGTGTGAGGTATGTATCATTCTGTACTAGCACCGGCTCATTGGCTGTCTGCTGGGGAGATATCGCCAACTAAAAATACATCATACGTAAGGAAGGTAAACCATTGGTAAATCAAATCATGGTATATGATCACTGTGTTCAGGCACTAGAGAAGGATATATGTGTACTCTATAATAGGGAAAACCTTTAATTATTAATTACCTTTATTATCTTTATGAACATGGCTCATTATTAGTTAATACTATTATTAATTAATCTTTTTAGTTCAATTGAGAAACCAGCCATTCTGCTTATGTAAATCATTTTCGCATCTGTTCTTGTGTTCTTGGATCCAACCAGTACTGAGCAATGAGAGTAGTTTCTTGCTCAAGGAAACAGCAGGAGCCTTTGAGATTTTTGACTTACGCCTGACAGAAATCTACTGGTATTAAGGTAACCAAAATCTACATAGCAAACTAAAGAATGTTACAATGTTGAAAATGGATAAAATGTGCCTGCTATTATGTATGCATGCTAAAAGGGAACTAACAACAATGCAGCAACACTAAGTCAGTATGGTTTACAAAACTGATACAAATTTAGTACAAGTGTGTATTTAGCCATAAGAACTATATAAGAGACAGATTTAGGTTTTACCTTGACAGCAGTTTGTTGGAGACTTTGGAAGAAATATCTGGGGAAGCAAGTAGCTGATGTTGCTAGTCGTGAGGCTGTGTGGCTTAGAAACTCTACATGCTGCAACAAAACAAACAATCACATACAATACATATATATATATATACACATGTCAGCATAGAATTTTATAAACTAATTACCTTGTAGTTAAAACGCCCTTTGTGCAGAAACTAATTTCTTGTTTAACTGATCTAACTAAACACCATCTAAGCCAGACTTTCATGGTGAAACAGTAAAGCCATCCTTTCTCAGAGTACTCTTGTTTCCTTTCAAATTACAAAGCATACAAACATCTGAACTTGTACTATAATAACTCTTTTCGAACAATCACAAATCATTTGTCAAAACATTCGTAGGGCTGACAAAACATTCAATACACCATCTCACCAGTCTGTATAAGGTTGATTACTTTAGCCAGTAGTTACCTTGTAAGTGATGATATTGGTGCCTTCAGTCTGCAGCAAGGTAGCTAACTCTGCATGGATTGTATGTAACAATAGTTTAAATCTATTTCCAGTCACCTCCCCTGAACCTAGCACCACTTTGTCTGCCATTAATGTGTTACTGAAATAAGAAGACATAGGTACTTTGATTGTGATATAATACAAACTGTTTATTATAATGTTGTTGTGTTTTTTAGTCAAATAGCGATAAACCACACAACTGGCTTCTATATCTTTAAACAACAGAAAATGAGAACTTAATTCATTAAGAAAAAATAATTTTGTCATAATGGTCACATAAATAAAAACTTTGATGAAAAAGAAGATATAATCACTGTTAAACTTATATTTTCTGTAGTCTACGAGTATTTTCCAGTAATTCTATGAGAAACATTGAGTATACATAGTTCTCACCTGTCATGGCCTGTCTGTACTATAGATGATATTGCAAGCTTCATTAGTTCACAACTTGTCTGCAATCTACACTCATTGTCAAGGACTGCTAATTACACAAAAACTTAACTTCAAAACTGAATTATTCTTACTTTTTTGTATTGCAGTTGAGAGTAAGTACTCCATTAAATATTTAGTACTTTGTATCTGATGAAGATGTCAAAGCATTCTTAATTTCAGTACATTTTCACACACTATCAAGATATAAAATATAATGCTAAAAGACAATGTAAATAAACATAATTTTCAGAAAGAAAGTTGGCTAGATTTTTCTTAACACATTTGGTAAGTTGGCTTTTCTATCATGTTTGTAGTAAAGATGTTCTAAAACCATCATGCATGGAGACAGCTCAGAGCCAAGTTAAATACTGACAGCTATATTTGTTAAAACCTTCAATCCATTCAAACAGATAAAGGATATTGTTGTAGGTTGAGAAGTGTAGAGGGGTCAGCATCAAACGACTGCTGGTACAGTGATGTAAGCCTGTCACTAATTTTCTCATAGTTCATACCAGACTTACTCAACTGAAATAACAAGAGAAACAATCGTCAGCTTTACTGAAAATACAATATAATGCCATATGAGACTGAGAAGATAGACAGTTTTGGACACATCAATATAGGGTTTACTGTGCATATGATATTTGAGGTGATAGATGTTGTTCCTAAGGATGCAAATGTTTTTTTATGTTTTACATCCAATCAGAAATGATGGTTGAAAGAGAAAGCTGTAGATTAAAACGTGCATAGCTGTATACTAAATGCATGATGTTTACAACAGTATACACAATTACAGAAGTATTATTCAAGAACAATTATGTATGTAAATCTCTTAGAAGAAGATGGATAGTAAGAGCATGTTAACCAAGTACAAGAGTGTGTTTACTGTAGTTACCTGACTGACTGTGTGTTCACATTTAGTGATTTCTTGTCCCTTTGCGAGAGCTTGTGCAGTAGCTATGGCTGGCGGAGGACATGTCCTAAATGTATTACAAGTACGTAACAGCTGGGTATGAACCTCTAGAAGGGAGGTGAGTAGCTGTACATACTCAGAGTGAAACTGGAGAGGAAAACTAGGCACCACAGCAGCCTGAATACAGAAAATATACAACTCACTAAACTGTCTCTGTTAGCTGTTGTTACATTAATACCTGTATCGAACCCCTATACATAATGTAGTCATACCAAAGCTAAACAAAACACAGCTGTTTAATCATACATCTATGTGGACATATAACATGTAAGCTAATGCATTGATTTCTTCATGAACCATTGTATCACGTATATCGATTTACCGCTAATATCTGTTGACATTTGAATTTTGTCGCCAAATCCAAGAAATCCATGAAAAAGACGTCCACCCATGAAATATAATGATTTAAAGTAGTATTGACTAAAATTAAACTGGCCAAAATAAAACTATAGCCATCTGAACCAAAGTGGCTAAAATATGACTACACCAAAATATCCCAAAATACAGTATTGTACAGTGTGTACCTTGAGAGAAGTGAGTCCTCTATGATAGTGAGATACAGCCTCCTGTATGAGACCTATAGTATTACTAGACTTGTGTTGTAGTCTCTTCTCTCCTCTACACATATCTCGTAAACCAATCAACCAGAAATGGAAATGCTCTGAAGAAACCTGTAACAAAGAAGCAACATATATTCACAGAAACGATATACCTGAACCGCCTCATGGATAGTCTAGTGGTAGAGTGCTGGCTTCGAGTGAGTGAGGTCGCGGCTTAAATACACAGTCAAGGACCCCAACATACCAAAGACGTTTTAAAAATGGTACCAGTAGTTCCCTTTTTTAGCACTCAACATCAAAAAGGGGACAGGCTCTTTCTCAAGAAATAAGGACAAAAAAAGTAATGGATAAAATCTGGGATAGAAAATCCTTCCAAGTAAGAGGTCATTGGCCATTGTGGCGGGGATGACAAAATTAATGACCATGCAGAACCGATAAAAAATCAACGCTATTTTTATTTATATACCTGAAATCCAAAGCCCTTTTGCATATAACGCTTCATTTCTCATTATTTTCAAGTAAAACCACTGCATGCATATTGTACTGGTTATAATTACTTGCATTATCTATGTAAGGCACACTGTTATGTAGCTATATGATATGTAATTGGTATGTCTATAAAGTACTAGCAATTGTTATTTTGTGAGAGAAATAACAACCTCGTACCAATCAGTAAAGTTTTTATTTTACTTTGGACCCACCTTCTGTGCCACAGCCTGGAATATTTTCTCTGCCACTCCACACTGTCCATATCTCATAGCTTGTCGTGCTAGTTTATAGGCCAGCCATGGATTAGCCTTCACAGAACAACAAGTCACCATCTGTTCTACATTGTCTGGTAAAGGTGAACCCTCGGCCACTTGGAACAACACTGTACACAAATAAACCTGCAAAAAAATAGTGTACACATAGAAGTACTTGTATCTGCTGTCAGGGACATCAAACAGATGACAGCAGTCAGCATCAATACGATAAATGAGCCAAGGATCTACTGGATTCATACTCGCTCAAGTCAAAATGGAGTTTGGCATTTTTAGGGAGAAATAGGAATGTTTTTTTTAACAATACCCATGGATGTAGATTGTTTTTGTACACTCTGGGAGATGTTTATATCAGATGTTTCCATGGTTTCCGAACTTAACAGTGTGCATAATTGTGGAACTCATCTAAGAAGATAGTCATTGGTTCTTAACAAAGCAGTCATAACTGTGAGGTTCTTATTGGCAAGTCAGAGATGATAACAAAATAGTTTCTGTGTGATAAGTTTGGTGATACAGTCAAGTGGTGTACAATTTGAGGTAGCAGTTTTGAGAGTTATAGTACATTACATACATACATCAGTTGACTTTGATTTAAACATATTACCTGCATTTGTTGGGTGGTTGTTTGTGTGTTGTTGGAGTTCTGTAGCACAGTGAGTAAGTCTGGTATAACAGACTTAGGTAACAAAGCTTGGTTCACTGATCCTATAGCTGCCAAACATTCACATAGGTACTCATCTATGCACACTGGAGAGCAAGTAAGAGTCACATTATCTATTTTATCCTACCATCGCTGATATATTTGACTCAAATCAGCCTGCCATGTATACTATAGCTATTTACGACAGGCTATACACGGCAGAGTGACGTCACAGGTCAACATTTCTAAAATGCAAATGATCGCCATTTTCTCTCTCGATTCAAAAGTTTGGCTGATGAATTGCGCTTTTTGGCTACATAAATGTCGCTAATAACAATTGTTGTGTCATTACATTTGCATTATTTGTAAAATATAGGAATAACTCCAACACAGTTATCCATCTATCATCTGTTTTACATGTAAACTGTTTCGTTCTATTTATATCGCGAAAACGAAAGTAGTCCTGAGTCGGCTTGACCTTAACAATAAAATAAAAACACTGTTCGCTGTATTTCTTCTCCCGTTTCATTTGTTTAGACATTTTAAGACAGAAACAGGAAACTATACCTTTGCTCCATGCTTTGCTAAATATACTCAGTGTACAAAGATAGGGACCTTATATTCTCTATACCTCTGAAACGCATTCTAACAAACAGAGGAATTATTTATTTTCAAGGTAATGAACTTTCCTGTAATGAACTTTCCTGTACTTTAAAAGAGCTTTTTCGTTTGCATTATACATTCATAGACATTCTCCTAAACACAAGTCAGAAAATACGACTTATCTTAAAGTTATTAATTTCATAGACACTTTCAGCTATATGTCCATTAAATAAATTGATTGCTTTAAACTTTATAGAACAATTTACCATCTACGTGTTGAAGTAGACTTGCCAGACATGTAACAAAGCTATCAGCTGTCTTTGGTTGTTTCTTCACCAACTCCACTGCACACTTCAAACACAACTGGAAAATACCAAAACCTATGTCAGAATATCAGTAAGGGTAATACATCATGGTTAAGCACAGAGGAAAAATGTATCTAAGAGAATATCAATTTCTATTTTCTGATGGGCTATGAAACATTTTGTAAAATACCACCAGGTAGAAAACATTTTGAAAAGTTTCTTACTTTATATTTTAAGTTAGTTATTTCCCTATAGCCTATATGGATGAGCTGTGAGTCATCATTTGGGTTGAATCTGATGGAATTAATAAGAAGTCAATTATCATACGGCAGGTAATAGAATATCCTTGTGTTGTTATGTGTTACCTTGAGAGAGTTTAGATGTTGTGAGTCGTAACTAAGCACCATGATCTGTGTTTGTATGGCAGTCACTACTCCATCCACCAGGTTCTGTCCACACCAAAACTCAGAACTCTCTACAAGGATACAAAGCTCCCTGTTCAGTTATAGCATCTTTGACAATTCATTCCTTTACATGCTAAAAGAGTTCACTCGTTTATTAATGCATGCCATTGAAAACTGAATAACATAACCACTGATGAAAGTATTGACCACAGCAGATAGGTAAGATTAGTGAGATTGGTAATGTTGAATACAAATGTGTAATAACTATCATTGCTTTTGACAGGAAGTTTACTGGCTCGTATTGTATAGGAACATTGATTAGAAACTCGTGAATTCATTACACAGACTGTTGAATTGTGAAATAGGTGGATTAGACTGTCATGTTATTACAATAGAGTATAGAACACATGCCCATTGAATACACATGTAACACCTATTTTGTAATGCATTGGTCCATGTGATTTATTCCATAGTTTCAGGTCAATATTCGTATACAATACACTATAGTACATACCTATACCAATATACTGCTTTGAAATCTAACAGCCTAAGTATTAACAGCAGTCATTGTACTGTAACCTACTATAATCCATTCCATTCAGTTTTACACAGAGTTTATCTTTAGTACAATTCATGTATATACACTTTTCAATACTCTATAATTGACTTGACACGAAGTTATGAAGGCTTACTTGTGATGAGATATGCAATGACAAGATTTGTGTAGAATTCTGTGAGCTTGGAAGTCAGAGATGCATTCTCATAGATAAAACATAGGTTACACACATCTAGAAACTGGCTGTTGAAATCTGGAAAACAAACAACATATACCTGTACATACAGTTTGCCTTTAAATGGTATAGTTTTATTACCATAGGAGGTTAAAGATGTACTTACTAAGTTGGTTAAAACTTAAGTTATTAAGCAGACATTCTTGACATTGAGTGGACCAACTCCCACAGCAATCCTAACTTTGGTCTCTATCCAAGCTATCTAGTGTGTTACACGGCAAGTTGTTGCGAAAACCTTTTCAGACCACAGGACAATCTGACTTATAATTCTAGATTTTTACCTGTCATGGCTAATTTTTACCTGTCACATCATTGAATATAGAGCAAAATTTTACAAAACTTGCCTGTCATTGTGACAGGTAAACCCAAAATTTCTACCAGTCGCAGACAAGTTTTGCCTGACATTGTCCTGCATGAGACAGGGTTTCACATAGACTGTGTTGGTATGTCAGTAAGTAAAGGTTATGAGTGAACATGTCTTGAACAACAACTACACACCTGTCAAGTGTGTTGGTATGTCAGTAAGTAAAGGTTATGAGTGAACATGTCTTGAACAACAACTACACACCTGTCATGTGTGTTGGTATGTCAGTAAGTAAAGGTTAAAAGTGAACATGTCTTGAACAACAACTACACACCTGTCATGTGTGTTGGTATGTCAGTAAGTAAAGGTTAAGAGTGAACATGTCTTGAACAACAACTACACACCTGTCATGTGTGTTGGTATGTCAGTAAGTAAAGGTTAAGAGTGAACATGTCTTGAACAACAAC
>ENA-OREC01000076-OREC01000076.1-marine-metagenome-genome-assembly--contig:-NODE-76-length-23773-cov-12.531735_pt1 | contig 23773 bp, 8 predicted proteins | sample MGYA00248626_ERZ508543 | MGnify/ENA primary metagenome ERZ508543 (study PRJEB26211, sample SAMN05518279) | marine metagenome | isolation source: Puget Sound, Washington, USA | host: Bankia setacea | place...
TTCGAAGTCGGAGGTCATTGGCCGTTGTGGCGGGAATGAAAAAAACGAATGACCACGCAGAACCGACAAAAGTCGAATGCTAAAAAACAAAAACTAAAAACTCAACGAATAAATTCCTGCACATCACGAAAATGATCAACGTATCTCCTCCTCCTGCTCATGCACATGGTATGGTCAAAAAATAAAAATAATACATGACCTATTTCTAGATGTCCACTTGCAGCGGTCAAGCATCAGAAAGTGCTCATCAGGACGACAGGATGGGTGGCATTGTGTGTGCCCTACCTTCTATAGCTCTAACTGTAATTGTAAAGTAGGATCCAACAATGTGGTATGAATTGTGGTCATAGTATAGAGATGGACGACAAGAAAGGTCCATATATGTACATGTTGTAGGTTCATTATACCCGTGTTTGTATTTTCAGAGTGCTGTGCAGCTTTGCCAGACACCGTCGGGGAATGTCGCGCCATCTGCCATAAGGTGAGTTCTTTACTGTGTTACTGAACGTACTTCGACCAGACCAAACACTGCGCACACTCTAGTACCAACTCTAGAAAGCATAAACACATAAAAAATACTGGAAAGCATAAACACATCAAAAATACTGGAAAGCATAAACACATCAAAAAATACTGGAAAGCATAAATACATCAAAAATACTGCCAATGGAGCATTATAGCTTCAACATCTTTAAAAAGAGTTAAACTTGTAGCTTTGCCAAATTCGAGCAATAATTATGTTTTTTCTGGCATTTCGGTGAATAACTATATACATTATAACTCTTAAAGCTCAAACTAAGCTCAAACTAAACTCAAATGTTGCTTTCATGTGCTTATATGAGTCTGTCTTTAAATGTACAAGACGGTCAAAAGAAAATCTTATTACAGGAAAAATAATTCTACCCAAAAAAATATTGAGTTGATTCATAAACTATGACTTCAAATATAGATACACTCCATGTAAAAGTACACTTCTAACAAAGATGATCAACAACAAAATTTTCTGTCGAACATGATTGCTTCTCTCTAAAAAACAAGACCCAAAACTTGTACTGCCTAGCAAATTTGACAAAAACTAACCATACCCAAAAAACAAGAGTCGTCATCTCCAAGTTGAATATACTTTAGCTCTAAACCTGCTTGTGATAAAAACATGACGATGTGCTTCATTGAATAATTAGAAGATAGTTATTATAGACAAAAACTCGAGTTTACGGTTTGTTGGAGACAGGTATTGTGTAAGACGTAGATATTTATAATATAGGTACATATACATGATGGTAGGTATATAGAAACGGTTCACAACGCTGGGATATAAGATGCAAATTTTTACGTTGTTTTTTTTTCGCCACAAATTTTCACTGAGAATATTTAGAGGTCCTTATCTTACTAGAATATTACATAATCTAAAATTGGCAGTTGTGTTTAATGCTGCTTTATACAATACAAGTGTTTGATGTTTGAGAGATTTTGTGAAAAGATAGTATTTATTGTTACCTTATCAAATAGCAACCTTTATAGTGAAACTTGACAGAAGGGGTTTGTCTAAGTACACGCAGTGTTTTCACATATTACGCCTCTTGAAAACTATTTTGATGGAAAAAAACAAACCTTGGAAAAAAAACTGTAATTAAAGCTCTGTGAACACAACATGATTCTTGTTCAATTTTCAAACGTTTTGTGAGAGAGAAAAAATCTAAGTCGTTATAGTTTACACTTATGTTAAACAACTCTCTCAAGACTGTTCAAGTGTTTTCAGACGTTTTTTTCTTTAGATTGTGTTGTTCATTGATTATGAGGTCATGTGCTCGAATTGAACTCTGAACTTTAACAGCACAGTTCTTTCTGTACATTAACATTATCTCCTTGTCTTTTGCTTCTTCTTCGGAAAGGAAGAGAGTGCTTGTCCAAATTAGGTTTAGGCCAGGCGACAGTTTATTTTCCTTCACTGCATCTGAGGTCTATCTATCATTAAGAAATAAAAGAGTCTGCCAGTAGCATTTTAATAACCCATATCATCGTGTTACTCAATGATATGAAACTAGTACTCGCACATGACTAAAAAATCAGTTACAATAAGAAGCTCTGTGATAGTGACCTTGACCTGTTGATGACCTTGACCTGTTGGTGACCTTGAGTTTTACATTATCCCCTTGACAAGATACCATCTTACCAAGAAAACTAAAACATGCCCTGTATTTGAAGTAAGTGTACGTTTGTTGATATATATTTGATGAAAATGTATTATGTCAAGACAATTGAAATATTTGCATTAGATATGTCAAGAATAGATCTGTTGTAAAACACCCATTGATAGACAGTATGCGGTTATATGCCTTATAATTCAGAGAAGCCAAATACAAGTGTGTAGAGCTTTAGAAATGAACTCTTAAAGAGAAGACTGTAATATTTTAAAACCAGCGTAAAGTCTTAAATTATTGTTTTCAGGAACGCTACAAATAACCCTGCCCACTTCAGAGTTAAAAGAGTCGTAATATTTTATGGTGGTAATGCACTTGTTATTCTCTGGAAACAATCTATTGTGCCAGGAAGTACTTTAGAGTAAACTGTCTTTAAAGTTATCCAGTAGGTTTCTATTATATTACTGTTTCTGGTCTGATGCCTATAAACAATTATTGGATAGTTATTGTTCGGGTTGTTACGAATTTCAGTAACTGAGTGTTAAAGCATAGCGTAATAACGGCTTGATCCGTCTTGTTTTTGGATTGTCTTCTATTCCCCTCATATGCAATGTCTTTTCTGTATATATCGACTACTTCAATATGTTTTAAGTCTGAAATTGTCACTCACCCAAGCAACAATACTTAGTTGCATCCATAGACAACATTCTTTCATCTCAGTTTCCATCTCAGTTTCCTCCTTTCAAATGCATGTTATATAAAGTTTCTTGCGCCTATGTCCACGAGGATGAGTCACTAGGTTATTATATGCATCTTTGATTGGCATAGCTTTACAGACTTCTTTCATGCAGTGTGATGTGATGGTTTGTGGGGGTTGTCTTGTCAATTTTTACATTAAACCACATGAAGGGTCTTGTTGTTGGTGTGCACGACTGACGTCTCCAAGCCCTTGGTAGAATGTGGGGGCAGCTGAAACTGTGCTATCATGGCCGTTAAAAGTCTTTTGCTTGTCTTGATTCTCCGCGCTTTCATGGTTTAATGACTGGAATGGGTGAAAAAAGTCCTTGGATCTCAGTATGCTTCAGTGTGATATTACTTACCATATTTGAATGTCATTTAAAATTCAAAGTACGAGGGTGTTAAACAGTTGAACAAGCTTTCTCCACCGTGGTTTTAGGTCTATATCAAACTACCATGGGTTCTATGTAGGAGTGAAGGGCCTCGATTTAAAATTCAAATTTTACAATGACATATTATGTTTCAGTATATAAATGACAACCCGGTGTTTTCTATGTCGTTGACGCGCAGAACTTTTAATGTTCCTGTAGCAGTTGATTGAAAGGTCATCTCCTAAACTTATATCAATGCTGTCAACTTTGTCGGGAGTTCATTAATTAAAGTACAAGCTTTTGTTTTAGTGACTGAGCTGCAAGGAGCTATTTCCTGTTCTAGCAATGCTTGATGGTATTGCTGCACACATTAGGAATGCAAGAATGTGCAGTGTCGGCCAAGATAGACATTCTGAGGGGGACAATGTATGCAATGAATATTTGGGGTTATTGTTGTCACACAAAGTCTGAGTCTGTTACTTGGTATGCCGTGTGGTAGAAGTCTAGAAGATGTTTCGACAACTGTAGAAAGGACTAGCGATGGTGATGAAGAAAGAGAACTAATCAAAATGTGAATGCGAATGGGTTTTATCTGCTTCTTTATTTGATAGCACTTTGGGGCCCCTTTGCTTTCTCAGTGAGCCTTCAATAGAGAGGAGAGAAAATGACAATGTTTGAGATGCTATCTTTTATCTAATAAAGAACTAAACAGTTAGAAATGTTTCATTTTCCTCTTTAAACATGTACTAACTTTCAACATCACTGGGATACAGAAACAACTCATTTAATGTAACACTTTTAATTAAGGGACGATACGTAATAAACTGCTATTTCATAGTTTATACATGAAGGGGGGGAATCGTTAGGAAGTTGACTAATGTTTGAACTACTAGATATCTAAAGTGGATAGATTTTAAGTGATGTATTGTATGCTGTCATCAAAATTTCATGTTCTAAAAATGTGCTGATACAAATTTAGATTAAATTGCTGGGTTTTGAAGTTTTAATTAATATATGTGCTCATACTACATGTAGTTGATTCATCTAGAAACGTTGTCTGTATAATTAATAAAAACAAATAAATAAAAGTAATGAAAACACCAAAAAAACACCAACACACCACAAACAAACAATCTTACAAATAAAATAATCTACCAGCTGCCAGACAGAAAATAGTAATAGTGTACCTGTTATTGATTGGTCCTCAATATATATGTCAATAGTTCAGAGCATATTGAGTATTATTGTCACCATCTGTCAAAGAAATGCACATTTTGAAATTGCCAAAATAAAACTCAAGTGCTGCACGTTCAACATATAGAATTGTAACGTAACGTTGAATTCATGACTTATAATAAGCTACATGTAAATTAAAAGCTATTTTTAAACTATTTTGACTGGTCACTTAAATCAGGTACTCTTTTTAAAGAGGCCTCAAATGATGGCATTGAATGTTTTGCCCTTTTGCTTGTAATTTCCATAGATTTCCACTTTAAATCAGTGAACATGTTGTAGTAGACTGAGCAACATGTATGTGTGGATTCTAGTGCTGTGGAGAAGACGGTAGATCTATGTTGGGAGTTGGGAGTTTTTGTACAGTTTGGCAGGTGAACATAGAGTACAGGGGCAGCTGGTGTATATCAAGACTAACTGACGAGTGACAGAATATATAAAACATGGGGCCTATGCATACACTCTCCCCATCTTTCCCCCCTCTTTCCCTCCCCCGACCCCCCCAATTCCTCCTCAATTCTTAGCCATGCAGGTCTACGGTCTACGATAACTGTTCTAACCTACGCTAAACATCTTTAACTACATCGTGGAGCCAGCTCTGGCAGGAGATATAAATCTTGTGAAATATTCCAGAAACAAAAGCCTGACGTTCCAGGTAGACTCGTTTTTTGTATAAGTATAAACACTCTGTGGGCAGGGACCTGCTGGCTTTAAGGCTATTAATTGTTAGGCTGTTGTTTGTCTGTGAGTGAATAAATAATGGCGTGAATGTGGATATTGGGTCGGTTGTAGAGTTTTACAGTCTTTGAGTTGCTCTGTTTACCACTGAAGCAAAGGTTGGCAGAAATCTTGCTGTAAAGAGTGTTTCACAAATTTTAAAAAGGGGTATGATTTGGTCACATTTGAAGCAATTTATTTCACACACACACACAAAAAGAAATGCCAAAGCAAATTTTAATTTAAACTCTTATCAGATATAGGAATAAACCCTGCAATGCTAGCAGATGTACACAGATTTAACAAGGGGACATTAAGGCACAAGTGTAGGAAGAAGAGGCGGGAGGGGTAATTTTTAAGACGTTTGCTAAATTCGTTTAACTGTCATATAATTGTCCTCTTGCACTAAGCAAAACAAGAAAAAAAACCAGAGAGATTTGCAGGTTTCAAAGTTGGATAAGCAGAATTAAAAAAAACCCAGATATCTGTGTAGTTTTTTAGGTGATATAACACCAACTGGTGGAAATAAGTGAACAAATATTGGAACATTTCAACCAAAGAATAGATCTGATAAGAGCTAGAAAAAAACAACCAAACATTTAACCATAAAAGTTTCAAAGCGTTAAAGTGGGTGTCAGTTTTTGTCTTTCTAAAATATCTCTCTGGAAACCAAAAATTTTACCTAAAAGCTCTTTTAAAGCATGTATTGAACAATTACAACTGTGTGTTAATTGATGATTGCTAAGTGCCAACATGCATCAAGTCTTATTCACTCTGTGACCAAACAGAATATATCTGACATTTAAAGTAATAATTGATGTAACACACTTAGTTTCGCGCATTATGTAAATACATGTCAGTAATCAAACTTCGTTGATTGTCTGTCTAGTTGATTGTCTGTCTAGTTGATTGTCTGTCTAGTTGATTGTCTGTCTAGTTGATCGTCTGTCTAGAGTTGTAGATTTTAATGAAAACGATGGTGTGTCAGTCCATTATTTTTTGGAAAAAGTTGTAAATTGATTCAAACCATTTTGTTCTGGCATGTTGTCCTTGGGGTGTTGCTTGTTGTTAGCCCATTAGCTGCGTATTTTGTTTGTTACATACAAAGGACCTAATGTTAATTATCTTTTGCATAATTGTATAGTTTGTTAGCAAAACGTTGTTTTTTCATGCAGACGTCCTACTTTAAGATCTATATATAAGTTCATATCTCTCCTGTTACAATAAGAACTAGCCATGAAATCAAGAGAATTAAGAAATTGGTTGCCATTGTATATTTAAATTCAACAAGCTGGCCTGATATGTTGAACTAGACTGTTTTGGTATGTTTCAGTAGTCACGGTTACTGACACTGGTTGATTTTTTTTATATACCGGTATGTTTTAACTTAACCTCGTTTACATTTTTGTGAGTATAAAACAAGTAATGTATTATGGCATTTATTTGTACTAAAAGCTTTCGAATTTACAAAATCACTTGAATCATTATCTCTAAGCTAAAAATATCAGTATGAAATTTGAAGCTGTACAAATTCTAGTATGCCTACATAGTACAGTATGAATGAGAAAGATTTACTTGTACCCTGTAAATTTTTATTCTTATTTACATCGATACACAACATAAGTTTTCTATACTACATTCGTTCATACATTTCAATTTGTCACATCGTTCATCTGATCGCGTTGACATAATACTGTCATTTATAGGAGGAAACCAGAATCAATGTCAAGATTTAATGTTGCATGGACGGTATACGACTTATATACGTTATACCGACACTCTGCATACAAACCTACCGTAAACTGCCATCAAATTCACCACTTTACTTTATATTACCTTATGTTACAAAGTGAAAAAAGAAAGAAAACTGTATATAGCTTTCGCTGTCCGACTTTTCGTTTTATGTCTACCTATAAGTGAACTATGATTTAAGAGTCATAAATTTCTGTTAATATCATATAAATGTATTGATAAATTTGTTAATTGTTATTTATGGTTTTATAGTTTATTTTCATTTATGAATATTAGATATTCGGTATCAGTTTCAGCTTGATTTATACAAAGTTTTGTTAAATCAATTTGCTATAGCTTGAGGAGATTGGGATATTTTGTATTCCAAGAAAATAAAAGTTTTTTGTGAAGAACGTTTGGTTTATGTGATATTTGCCGTGCATGTATAATTGAATGTACTGTATTAATGGTTGAGCTAAAGATGTTTGGTTCCAAAAAATGACAATTTGACAGTTATATACACACGAGTACTATAAATAACATGGTATTTCCTTTTACATGTCATCTGATAGACTAAAAGTTTTTTTTCAATACGAAGATATAGCTGGAAAATGGTTATACGTATAAAGGTATAAGTGTATGTTAGTTAGTGAGAGAGATAGCTTCATAAGGCTTTCACTAACTGCTGCTTCATATATCAATACAGGTTACTTATACATAACAGACAATTGTTGGCAAAAAACATTAACAGAAAGTAATCGCTGTCCAGATCAAAAGACTTGTTGCATATATTTTTTTTCCATTTTTTTTTTGGCAAGTTGTTTTCTTGACGTTTTAATTTCTTTGCCTTGATTGTCCAAGCACCAGTATAGGAAGTAGGTCTTAGTCGGATTATTTTTGGATTATTTTTCGATTTTTATTTTGTATTTGCATTGTTTCATTATTATTATTATACTCTTCTTCTTTGAATTTTTTACACCGGTTTGCTGCCTTGTATAACATTCAATGGGGACATTAAACTCAGAGTCTCAGACATATATCACTGTTACCAGTTATCACGATGTACTTGTGTAAGCCTTTCTGAAAACATTTTTTACAGAATCATTAGACAGACATCATTTGAAACAACTAAGTTTTAACAATCCTATAATTAGAGATAGTATGTGATACTTGAGAACAGTAGTTTAAGGCTTATCAGTAAGTATAAGGTCTTATATAGTTTTAATGACGACAATCAATTAAGAAACCAGACTCTGCAATTATATTATATTATTAAATTCATGGAAAGATACTCCTATCTAACTTATGTTTTAATTCTTAGCTGTCAAAAGTGTATGTATAAAATTGATTTGTTTCGCCTAATTGTTAGAAGTTTCTTGTTTCATTAAAATTAAATTGTCCAATGTCTGTATTATTGATGGGTAGTAGAACAGAATGCAATAATCACCATGGTATTTTAATTACTGGAAAATGAGATTTCAAAATTTCAGTATATAATGACCATGTTTGTCTAGGTCATTTTTTCAGATCTAATGTTTTGTCGTGAATTACAATTGTAGATAACAGAACAAAACTTTGGGCCATGAAATCATTAAAAGTAATATTGTTAAAAAAAAGACAGGCTTATAATATTATATCATTGATTTCTTATGTTTGATCTTGTAATGAAGCAAAAATTAAAATTGTACAGAAAATATTTGAAAAAACTGTACACTTATGGGGTGGTTAAAACATTGCATTTCTGAAACCCTCAAATTCAGCTGTCAGCCCTTTATTCCAAATTTGTTCGTATTTTAGAGAGCATTTGCCTTCAATCCCTTAAACGCTACCGAATAAAAAAAGGCACACCGGCATGAAACGTTTAAAGGAGGTTGATCGAGTTACTCCTCAAATTACTCTCTCCCTTTGTTAAACGTTGTGAATAGAAAATAATTGAGCAGTATAAGAGGCATGTTTGGGATTAAATACACTCGTTTTCTGAAATAAGGCCCCAGTAGTTAAAGACTTGATTACCATATTTTTGTCATAAAATCTCGCAGGGTTACAATAATGCCAAGGATGAAAGGTGAAGTGTTTTAAAAGAGGAGGTATCAAAGAGTTACTTGTTGTGGTTTAGCATTGATCTGCAGCTATTTTAAACGGTGGGGGGAGAAAAACAGCACAGCACACCCTTAATTACCTAGTACCTATTTGACATTTATATGGTTGTTGAAAACAGTAGTAAAACTATAAAATGAAGGTGTCACATGCTTGCAAAGGGTAGTACTGGTTAGTCTCAGTATAGATGGGTAAATGGGAAAGGGTTTTAAGTAAATAGGGTTTAAAGCAGATATAGAACCCTTTCGCATTCACCCCTTGGTATGTTGTTAGATTTCGTTAAATTGAAACATGACCATTTCTCCAAACGTAAAAAGTGATTGAAAATGTAGTATTTTGTCAATAAATCAAACCTGTAGTGATTCTGTAAAATTGCAGTACGATTTCGATTTTGAAACATTTGAAATTTATGTAACCTTTGAAGAAAAAGAATGTATCTTATATTATTATAACCTTCAGTATTGAGTAGCCATATTAGTTCCAAAGATAAACACTATTACATCATACCAATATTGTTAATGTAAAATACCATTCTAAAGTAAAATTTCATGTTCTAGTGTTGAAAATGTTTGTCTCTGAAAAGGTAGGACAATTTAGTCAGGCAGACTCAAATTAGACTGTTATGATTGCGGCGGATTTTCTCTAATAAGCCGATTCTCACTTTTTAAATATTTCCTTAAAATAATTTTTTCGGAGTAGATTTTCATGTCATGGTGTTAAATATTTGTTTTTGAAAGGCTCAGGTCCATTTAGATATGATGTTAACTATTGTGTTGGTTTTCTGAATTAGGCAGTTTAGACAGTATGTTTTTTTCAACAAAAGAAGTACAATGACCTGTTGCTATGTTACTACGTCAACCAGCTTTTTCGTTGCCAGGACTTTCAACTTGTTTATAGCAGGATTTAACTAATTTATCTTTGTAATTCTACCAATTAAGAGTTAAATTGAAGTCATTCATTACCGTAGAATCGTAAGCTGTTAACACATAATAGAATGAAATGGTTTGCGATCATTTATCCAAATACAGGGGCATTGACGGTATCACAAGCTTTTGGGTGTAAATTTAGCGGAACACAAAAGAGTGCGAGGGGCGACACAGATAAGGTCCCTTTGATGTGATACCATAGACCGGCTTATACAAGAGATTGTCCAGCAATTCGATGTCTTTAGTTTGTCACTTATCATCCATTTTCTTTTAATTTTCTGCTACAATCTGCCAACGTTTATCAGTTCTAATCATTATTGGAGGTGATTTTTCAATATACGGGCTCCATTCTGCATTCCCCGGTTGCTTTGAGTGAGAGTGAACACAGGGATTGCTTTTTAAGATTTTTTGACAACATTTCCCCCCTCTTTGAAATAAATAGTAGCATGATTATTAAAATATTGTTGATCCCCCTTGTACATCTTAATGTCACCTCCGAAAGCCTTACAGGGGTCCTGCCCTTTTGCGACACGAGATCCTAAGACTTAAAGCGACAGGGTTTCACATTTATCAGTGATATCGTAATGAGAAATGGTTCAGGCATTAGGTTATCATAGAGCCACCAATATCATATATGTGTTTTGCTTGAACAAATATCGCTCACAGTTTAGGGGATCAATATTGCTAAAACATTGCAAGTAAATAGTTTAAACACGAGAAAAACTTGCCTTATAGATATAGGCTGTGTATTCCACTTGCATTACTTTTAGGATCGGTAAGACTTCGTTTATAAATCCTAAATTCATAGGTAAACGTGATTTATTTCCAAATTACATACCGATAGAACAAAAAAACTATTTGCGATTGTTTACATATACAGAATAAGAGATCTAGAATTTCGACATAAATTTGCAAGTTGCATGGTGTCGATAGCTAAAGTGTCGTCTGTTCAGCCCAATAAGGCGGGGAAGTTCACGATAACATCTTGTGTTACCTTGCTTCATTAGATCACTGTTAAACCCATAGTAGATCTGCCAGTCAGAAATAATTGTGTTTAAACCCACTGTATAACAGCCCAGTGTAAAGCCACTACATTGCTTAAATCACACCACAAAAACTATCATAAATTACACGTATTTTTTTAACGGCTTTACGGAATGTCTAAATCTATCAAATCATAAAATATAGGTCCACATTTCATAGATTACATAGCTGATTTAGTGACACTCTGAATCGGTGTTATGTCCTGAGCGTTTTATTGTAGATGCGTTAGATATGTATTGTACTCAAGAGTTAGTGTCAAACCCCCACCCCCTCTGACAAGAGCGTAAACAAGGGGGGTATATAAAACATGGCAGAACAGTCTCAAAAAAGGTGGGCACTAAAAGGACTGAACTTAGATCTGGCAATGGACTGGTGCTTTGTGAATTGTTTAGAGACTTAAACCCAGTGAGCCAGTTGGATAGTTGTTTCAAATGTGTCTTGAAATCCTCTGTTTAATTAGACCAATTATAAGAAGAATGCTCAGAAAATAGCGCATACTGTTCAGGTCTAATTTGTTGCTGTATTTTCCATATTACTTTGTCGCGCGCACAATTTCTGTTGAGTTGAATGGTTTGTCTTATATTGAGATTTCACTGTTTTTAAAATGTCACAGTATACACAAGGAATTTGATTAATCCATGAATAAACAAGACTGCAAATAAGCAAAAATAAAAATGCAGCAAATGTGAATCATATTACAACCTTACATATAGATGAACTCATACGTTTGTTATTAAATATTTTGTAGTATTTATAATATTTAAGGCGGCATTAAAGTTTGTGATTAAATGTTTTATGTGATATGGATACAAAAGGAAAGTGTATTTATGTTTTACTCGTTGGGTTGAAACTATTGCTTTTAAAGAGACAGTGACTACCAGGCGTTTAATGAGCATTTGAATAAGATTGTAAGAAAACTGTGATCAATAAATCTGAATGTTCAGGTATGACATGTTGAAAAACAAACTTTGATAAAACATGTATTCACATTCACAAAACTTCAATTGTATAAACGTATATAAACAACCTGAGCTAATATAAATTTTGTTTTTTTACTTTTGAAAACTGAACAAAGTACCAAACTGAATCTTGCGTACTGGTGGACTTCTTACCTAGTAATCTATGAATGGCCGTTGAATGGAGGTCACACAGTATACGTTGAATGTTTTACCTGTAACTACAGTATTACAACAATGTGTTCTTATTTGTTTTTCGTTGTCTATTTTCAGTTATCATGGACAAGCGACCCGGTAGAACAGATTTCCATGCTGGCAACAGTACCAAGCAAATGTCCCCAACAGCTGGTAAGTAACCATGGCAACACATTTTCCATAGCAACAAACTTTTCCATAGCAACTAAAATTATAATAGTTACCCATAAGAAACAAAATTAGCAACAAATCAGTTCACCACTTTTCAGAAGCAACTAAAACCAGTATGATTAAACCAGACATTGAATGGTAGGGTGTCAGGTTTTATGAATAAGGTAGTACAACTTCTTGAATGTCGTAGATGTGGTTTTAAATAATGTTTTAAATTTCATCGTTTGTCACAGGCTGGGCTAGAAATTGAAGTTTCATATTTATAGGTACATGTTTTACCAGGTTGTTTCTTCTCCCCGCTTGTAATCGAAAACCTTGTCCTTACAATTTGCTCATGAATAAAATGAACAGCCCAACATTGTCGATTCACAAAGGCTTTGGAGGGTGTTATAAGTCAGTTTTAGAACTTAACCACGTTTTTTCCAATTTTTATTTTTCAATATAACTCATCTACAATATTGAAAGCGAAGAATTAAAAAGATGCCATGTTTTAGCTCAATGAAGCTGTATTTATGTATTCACTGTAATATTTATGGCTCGTCAGTTTGAACGTGCTGCAGTCGGTGAAAAGCATAGCTGATGAAGGCATTGATAGGAGAAGCGTGTATTATGTAGCGATAATTGAAATATACTCAAAACAATCAAACAAGCAATATAGGCTGTGGATTTGCATATCATAGTTTCATAGGCTTAAAACTTTTCATATTACGGTATCAATCATTGAGCTATAGTAGAATAGCATCTATAATTGGAAAATCTGAAATGAAATACGTTTATAACTGAACAATCTATAGTCCAGATAAAAAATGATACAGGGGTTTTTGGTACATCAAGGTTGTTGGTGTGAATTGATAAACGTAAATTTTGAAATTATTTGCACATATATAAACTTTTAAGACATATGCCAGGATCAATTTGAAATGTGTGTCTGTTCTGCAGCTTACATGGTCCATTTGTCTTCTTTCAGATGGAGTTTTGGTCGTGTGTGGAGGAGACATTGCCTGGTGAGTACATGAACATGATCCAACTTTAGTCATTAAAACCATCCTTGGGTAGAACTCCTCTACAAGGAAACCGGGCTGTGCTGTCCCAAAATTGCTGATTCCTATATAAATAATCGCTTTAAGCTGGATTCCATTATATAAACGGTTGTCTTCTTTAGAGAGGGTTTCGTTTTAGAAGAGTTTCATTGTATTTGATTGGCTTCATTATTGAACACATTGATAATCCCCTTACTGTTTGATCATGCAGGTGTCTTTAGAATATTGTAGCTGATCAAAGTTTGTAATTATTTGAAAGTCTCCAAAATTACTTACTGGATATTTAAATAATAATAGTTTATAATCTGGTTATCAAGATTCACCTAAAAATGGACGACTTCTTTAATTTAGCTAGATGTGTGTGTGTGTGTGTGTCCATGTAGATTTGGGCATATCAAAGTGTTCATACACCTGCACACTTAATTAAGACCATTGAAAAAGTGAAAAAGGGATATATTTGTAACAGTTTGTGCTTTCTGTAGGGTAAGTTGTTGACCATAGTTGAGGTTAACTCTATTGTCGAGAACGGCTTCAAAGTACTGGCATATGATTGATCCAATGTTTAACTTTAAGATTAATTTTTTGAAGTGATTAACTTAAGCTCGTATTAAAACACAGGTTGTTTGGTGATCGGCTTATGATCAATTTACAAATAGAAAGGAAATGCTTGAAATGTCAGCGCAAGGTATGAACTGTCAATGCTAGACTTACAGGCAGACTGGCGCGCTATGTTAACAGACTGGTTTAGAATTATTCCCCACCACGTCTCCATTTCTTACATCCCATATTTCGTTTGGTCAACATAATAAACAAGGGGTGGTTATAAGATTTTTCCTTCTACCCCACCCACTTTCGGTAAACTGATAATTCCATATACAGGTTATTTATTCCATGTTTTCATGAGACTGCATTGATTTGATTAATTCATACCCATGTCCTATCAAAACACACAGGGTCAGATTTTCAAAAGTTTTAACTTTGCTATGTATCCCATTGACTTTTAAGTACAAGGAAAAAAATTGGTGAGAATGATTAATTTGACAACTTTTACAACTGGAAATTCCTCCTTCCTTCAAATCTTGGTCAATGTTCATTTACAAATTACAGACTCAGGTTTCATATTTTCTCTGTCACCCCACCCACTTTTCCAATGCATGTTTAGCAAAGCCCATTAATCATAATAGGATTTCGATCGCATTTTATGACATGGATTTAGTTGTTAAGATAATGCACCGTATTAAAGCGTGTCTTGTACAGATATGAGCAACTGAGGGGAGAAACGTTCTATCAATTTCTTGTGTTTGAATGCACTGTCAACCATTTTTTTGCATTTACCATTTTATGACATGTGAGAGCAAAAGGGTTCTAAATGATATCAGAATGTGATAGACTGTGAGTGTGTTTTAAAACTCTAAATGCAAAAGTCAATAAGGTAAAAGGTTTGAATATGATGTTACGCAATTTTATAACAATTGTTTTACATACATATAGCATCCTAGCAACAACATCTTAGGTGAAACGTGGTGACATGCTGATTTAGTTATTATTTCCTTGTGTTACGGGCTTGACTTGGCAACGGATACATGTTACTGGGTGGGCAGCGTGATTGTGGTTTCCTTATTAATTCTGGTCCATATTGTTTCCTAAAAAAATATTTTGCTATTTTCTGGATCACTGATATAAGCATGCTGTCGTTTTGGACACCCTTGCTATGTTTAGCAGACTTCTGTCAGCCTCAGTTGTTGACATTCTTAAGGACACATTGTGCATCAAAACATTCACATCACAAACTTTGGTTGTCAACGTAAATACAGGAGAGTTCACTATATAAAAAAATCAGTGAAGTGCAGTTGATCATTTAGGGTGAATGTTGAACAATTTGACAGCCCCCTGTTTATCGATACAAAACTCTCAATTCAAAACATTTTTTTCAAGTGGTGACAATTATGATAATATTGGTTCGCTAGACTTGACACCTGAGGCTAGGCACTTGTTATCCAGTCTGTCCCTCCATTGAGCGCGTATTTGAAATGTAAACACAGCCCAGGCCATTCAACAAGGCAACAAAAGTCTTGCGGTGAACTGGTCAATATGTGGACAATAGCTACAATACGCCGATCCAAACAGCCTTTCAATGAAGACATGGGGCTTTTAAAAGCTTCGATGTCCCTTAATTGACTGCAGTACTTTAGAACCTAGGAGAATGAGAACTGCTGTACAAGGAACGAGCCGTAGAAGAAGTTTCACCCGCGTTTAAATAAACTTTTTCAGAAACCCACAAATCTAAAATGATCACAAATGAATTTTGATAATCTTAAAATGATTTCAGCTCTTTTGCACAGTTCATCGTGACAATCATGCAAGCCATTTCTCCGGGTGAATAAAAGTAATAGCTCATGTAAGAATTACAAAAGCAACTTCAGGCCATATGTGAAATTTTAATATCATGAATTCGTAGGGTTTTATGGTAGCAGTCTATGTGACTTGTTGGTCAATAATATAGCGAGAGAATTGTTGACATTAGCTTGAATACTGGAGAAAAAACTAATGGCTACAGTGAAACGCATGTCCACAAAGTATTGTCCATTTGTGGCCAAAGCAGCGTACAGCTTCACTTCCTCTCTAGATAGAACTCCCTTTGATTTAATTAGACGACATCAATATGGCAGTCACTCTGATGATACTGGTGATCACTGATGAATTCTTTAATGCCATGTCATGTCCTCTAGCAGTAAGTAATTTCCTATCTCCTTTGCTACGCCTTTCTGTTTGACGAAGACTAAGATTACAAGACAAGACACCCAGTTCTTTGTTGCCCTCAAGTCGCTTTTAAAATTAGCTTGGTTAGATTTCTCTCTGAATACGTTGGAGAGAAAGGTGTTTGATGATACAGATTATAACCTTTTCAGGAAATAAGAAAACAATGGTTCATAAACTTTTCAATAACTCGGTGTGGGTTTTTAAATAAAAAAATTATTAAATTATGTTTGATGAATGTATTGTTGATAAGAATTGGTTGTTAGATTTCTTTATTCTTGGCATTATAGCTCAAACTGACCTTGGCTCTACACTATACGCGGGTGCATCAGCTCTGTCGTCGTTACTCTGCAAGGCATTTGTTTAACTGCAGGAGCTTTGGGAAATCAAGTTTGTCATGTTACGTAAAGCATTCGTTGCTGTGTCACATAAAATATAGATTACTCACGGGACGTCACAAAGATCCTTGTCTGTACAACTGTCACTTTGTTGGAATTTGCCCTTGAGCCTTTCGCTGCAATTATTGAAGCAGCGTTCTCTAGAATGTAGTAGAGCATCAGTTCCTAGTTAGCTCTTGTTGTTTGAAGTTTTACAGCGACAAAAGATACTGCAAGTGTCAGGCAATTATGAATTTTGTTAATCGTTAAATCTGAAACTGATTATGCAGCAATTATAATGAATTATAGATCTGGAGATTGCCAACAGCTCAATTATCGTAGAATCTGAAAATGATGACATTGGTGTTTTAGTTTGTATGACATGGCAATTTTTAGGAAACAGTTACCATGGAAACTCTGTATTTAGATACCCGTTTGTTAAGTTGGAGTATACGTGGTCTTTTAGCTGAGTTGGACACTGAACTTAGGTAAAATAATCCTGACAGCAGAATTAGAATCAAATTAAAGTGATGATAACGTTTAAGGTGGCAGTTTTGTTGATTGTTCCAAGAATAGGTTTTACTTTTTGCAGAAAAAACTCCGGGAGTACTTTTCAAATACATGAAACCACTTTTTAACCCTTTCCCAATGCTTTTTTTTTATCAATCTAATATAAAATCAGGGATAAAAGTATCAGAAAAAAGACTGCCAATTATCTGTGAGTAATCAGTCTGAACAATCTGTGCATTAAGCAGTTTTTTGTGACACAGGGACGTGCTTTTTTTGGGTATGGGTAATTAGAAATATGGGCCCTGTTTCTCCAGAGATTGACTTTGGGAGTTCAACATGCACTGGGCCATATGGGTATTGATTTAATTGGCTGATTAGAATTGGTTTTGTGTGATTCAATGCAGCAGGGCGAACATGTCAACTCTGTTATGCATCATGTGAGTTGAAAGTAAGTCCTCCAGCTAACTGTTATTTACTGAATGACACTTTTATAGCAAGTAAAGTGCTTCATGGGATAGTTAGTGCAATACTGCCTTAACTGTCTTTTGTATGTCATGAGTTGTTTGATTCTTGTGAAATAATCCTCAGAAATGTACAATGAATGCAATATCGTTGTAACTTAGCTGCTTGTTTGGTTGGGTTGACAATTAGCTCTTTAAAAGCATTCTGTTTTGAGATTGTAATACAAGACATCGGTAAGAGATGTGTGGACTAGCATTGAGGAGGACTCAGTTTAAATACTCTGCAGTTGAATAACAAATATTTGAGGAACCGATATTTCCGAACTATGTCCTTAATTAACAATTGAATTCATTGATATTTTTTATTCCGAAAACACGTGATGATTTGAATACAAGAATGATCCTGTTTTAGTTAAGTTATTTTCACAGTTGCAGATTGATGTCATTACTCACCGAAGATTTTTTTGAGTAACTGATTTTGATTAACGCATTATAAAAGCAGGATCATTTCACTTACAAAATTTGTTTTAGATTCTGATTTAACTGCAGGTCACTGTATTATAGAGCATGCACACTAACATGGTACTTGTGTAATGAAGCTTCACCAAAATCTACAAAGTTTAATCATATAGCAAAAACCTAAATAAGCCTTAAAATAGATAGTTTCATTAGGATCTGTCTTGTGTATGATGAACTGGAAGTTGAGTGGGTTTTTTTCCTCTCCAGCTTTTTACAGAGCCAGATATCCCAAGTTCTAGGGAATTGATTTTTACAATTTTCTGTATTTCAATAACGAGTTTGTGATGTGAATTTCTGGAAGATAATTGGTTTTCAGAGCATTTGGCAGCCTTATCAAAAGTCTTGAAAATTGGCAGGCAGGGAGTTGGAAGCTGGTTTATCAAGTTATGACCAGGCCTGAGTGTGTTATCTTTTGATTTATGGTGACCGAGGCAGTATTTTATGATATACCGTTCAATAACCAGTGATGGCCACATAACCATCGGTTACAACTCTCCAGTTGGCCAGAGATAAATTCGGGCCCCCATCTATCATCACTACAGGGCTACAGGGAACTTGATTTGATTTCTTGGTTTTGTGTCAATGAAATAAAAGTGTATTACCCTGTTTTGGAGCAATATTTGCAAATGAAATATGACTGCTTGTGTGTCTGTTAAACAATTCTAAGAAAACAGTGCATGGTTTTGTTTCTTTAACAGTTAATTATTATTTAGGATGCAGGGCTGAATGTGCATGCACACATTGTAATCTTTTATCCATTTAGTCTTAGAAAGATTGTGAGTTTCATAATAATCCTCAGAGATTTCTTAGTATCAATGATTCCTCACATTCATTGACCATAGCTATTTAATGGTTATCGATCTTCCCTTTGCTATCTAAGTGTTAAGGTAACTTTTGAGATATTTTTGCCCAACCATTTTCATTGTCAATTTGTTTCTTTCATTTACGTAATCACCTGGAACCAACCAGCATTAGGAAATAAAAGTAACAAAGATGACCGGTGAAATAGCCTTGACACTGCATGAATAGGAGTTTATACATACATGTAGGTTAAATGATAGAGGTAATTATAAATGTTCCCGTTGTCATACAAAAATGTAATAGAAAGAATGAAGACAAGTACGTATTCTAATTTATATGATGATAATACTGCATTGTATAATAGTAATTATCCAAATAATATATAAAAAAATAAAAATAAAAAATAAAACTTTCTGTAATGGGTCCACTGGTTACAAGGGAAGCATTGATATCTTGTGTACCATTGGTGAAGGTAGTTGCAGCTACGTCAGATAAAAGGTCCCTGAGTATAATGATGACTAACTGCAACCTGAATTTTGATTGGTTGAAATGTACATTGGGAAGACAGATGGTGTTAGGATTTTAAGAACTTGTTTTATACTAAAGTGAATAAAAAGACAAATGTATGATCTATAGTGTATAACATTTTGATGATTGCATTTTGTTATATTTCGATTTTTAATTGCATTTGAATATCTTTCTGCATTATAAACCAATTGTTAAAACCATCTGTTGAAACATATTTAGCAAGTACTTTGAGGGTAGTTAACGTCTAAGATCTGAGAGAAAGAGAATATGACAGATTTCAGATTTTAGTTTGTCAAGAATGCATCCATTGTCTGTGCAAAGCTGTTAACATATATTCCCATTTTTGACAATGTTCAATGTACAACAGAACGTAACAAAAACATGACAAGTCCGTCAACAGGTGTCTGATGTCATGCGAACAATTTTCTTTCTTTACTCCAATGGTCGAAACAAACATATGTACGTTGTGATGGTAAATCTGTGTGCTCATGTAGACACAGTGTGTGGGATCTTTCGTTGAATGATAGGATACATATTGTGGGGAGCGAGTTTTACACATTAAATACAAATTCATAGTAAAAAAGCTACAGCAGCAAAACACATTGTTGAATGATTTTTTTTTCAATTATTGAGTGAGTTAAAAAATGCAATGTTGATTTTTGACATAAGTTTGTTGTGGCTTCAGAATTTGCAGTTTATAAATCCATTGTCCATAAAACTTACAAGTCATGGTTTTAAGAATATACCATACAGTATTTCCCTCCCGCATGTGTTGACTATGGATTTTATGAAATCATCACGTTGTTTTTATAACTTGTGAGAGAGTACTTGGCATAGACTGTGAGATGAAAGCCTGTGTTATTTCATTGGTTTAATCGTTTTGGACTTCATCCTTATCACTTTGCCAAGCTAACCCTAAAAAAATGGGCGCAGTTTTTTTACCTACGTATAAATGTCAGACCTTGTAAAATGTCCTACCGTGTAAAAAAGCATTCACGTTCCTGTTCGTAATAAATGTCAGAAGTGTTTTCAAAATCCTGTAATACAATCTACTGTCCTGGTGTATTTCTGTGCCTGCCTTGAATATCATCTGACATTAGCTGAAGTCCCAGTATTCATGCAGAAAAGAAAACTATACAAAAACCTGTTTTCTATAGTAGTTTTGAATAATTTGAATTTTAGTGACTTCATAAAAAATCTTGTCTTTGGCGATTAAGGTTTCGTCAAATATTCAGAGCAGCAAAGTGAATAAAAATGTCATTGTTGGTAAAGTTAATTAATCTTCGTGTCAGGTAAAAAAAAAATGGTGGCTTTATGTTTTCACGAAAAATATTAGATTTTTAAGTGAAACTGTATAACTCTTAAGCTTTGAGGGAAAATAGGGCTATTGTGTAGATGTCAAACTTGGAAGAATGTTTGGATAAACTTGTAAAACTGGAGGTGTCGGTATATAAACAAGTAAGAAGCATGTCATAACTTAAGCATTTACTCAACTGGAAGTTGTCTAAGCTAAAACGATGGAACATGGTTTAGAATGTAGTTAAAGCACAGTCAAATAACATTATACGGCAGTGGGGGAAGCAGTATTAGAACATAATGTATCATATACTCAGCACAATGTTTATACGCTGTTGTTTTATAATGTTGTAAGCTAAATAAGTCCATATTATAATACTCTCTGACAGTTTTAATGCTGTTATCCTAGTATAATATATATATATGGAATTGTCAGTGTTGTTGACTTCAAGTGCGAAAAGACAACTACTAATGATACCCAAACAAGAATCAGTAGCTGTATATCTTTGATATTGATGGACTGACTGTGTGCAGAATTACTATCTAGAGTACTACAGTAAAACCCCGCTCTAAGACCACCCCGAAATTAAGACCACTCCACTATTAAGACCACCATTTTAAAGTCCGATTTCATTCATTTCTTTTTTATCTTAACTCAAAAGTAAGACCACTCCACTATAAAGACCATTTTTCCTCAGACCAAGTGGTGGTCTTAATAGCGGAGTTTTACTGTATATAAAATACTTGTTGTGAAATGTGTACAGAATTACTATCTAGAGTACTATAGAATATTACACTTGTTACTATATAGGCTGAATGCTTAGATATAAAGTTGTGATATTCATTGCTGACACGTCGTAACCATGTCATCATTATTCACATATATTGCAACTTTACACTGTCTACTGTAAAATATACTACTTCATTTCTGTCATAAGCCATGGACTGGTGTTAAAGCTTTTGTCACGACCTGTCATTAACTTTTGGCAGAAAACCTTGAAGAAATAATGACCTGTTTTCTAACCCCGAGACCCTGACGAAATTCCGACACAACCTACTAATATATCAGATTTTCTTCTCGATTTCCGAAACAGAACAGAACTACTAGTAGCTGATTAGATTGGTTATTAGTTGATATTAGTTCAAATGCAGTGGTTTAAATACCTGCTTTTTAAGAGTCCCCAGCCTAAGTTCAATCCTTTAATATTTGCATGTAACAATTGGCTCATGATAAATAAGTTTGCAAGTTTTGTTGATTGTGCCTATATTACTCAGGTTGCCTGTTTTTACCCAGACCGCACACACACATATATCAGATTCTATGCTTTAAATAGATTAGATCTAACAATTCTGAGTAATTTGATTGTAAATAATATCAGTAAATACAAGGACAAAGTGATGCAATTGTTTTGGAGATCAACTGAAAACCGGGGCAATGCACATGAAATATCCCCGACAATACAGTAAAGCTCAGCTCACAATGCTACTTCTAATCTTTCCCACTCAAAGCGCAATAAAAAATACTGGTAACAATTAAACGGAAAGTTTTTGCGGTTAGCTTCGGCAATATTATCCCTAAAATTACCTCCGTAAGCTGCACAATGAGAGTATGAAGTGATTTACCTTGTGGAATTCATAGCCTCTTTGCACCTTGCACCATGTCTCGTAAAACTGCCAATAGCGATAAATATGCCGTACAATTGTAAGAGTTCTTAGCTCCGAGGCATAGGACAGATACGTGCTTTTCATTAGCAATGTTTTTCGTCGGCAAAGATCAGCCGCGTTTATTCCAATTGTTGTTTATTTTCTGTCAAGTTAAAGGGTGCCTAGGTACAAATCTCAAGCTTTATACTATAGCTGGTAAGATTCATTATGTTGGAATGGGGTTCATTAGATTATACAAGATTGCTGCTGCGGTGAGATTTAATAGCTCATCAGTCTGCGATTTAATTACAATGTTAGACAATTAAATCAGAAAACAACGAAGACGACCGTGTAGTGCAGCGACGCCCCCTAAGCCTCCATTGTACACATGTCTGACACATTCCATAGCACCTGCATGTTTATTGGTGCTCTTATTCAGGTTCTAGGATCATCCCACCCATGTAGGTTACATTGTTTTAGCACCAAGAACTTAACTATGAAACTGAAACGACATCCACAAAAAAATGTGTTGTTTTTTTCTTCTCAAAATCTCAAACTTTCCAGATACATACACACAAGTCCTCTTCTATATTACCATTCATGTAACTTAGGGACATTAGGCTTTCAATCTTAAGATGGCTAGGTTTGAATCTTCATTTGGCCAGCAAAGTTTGATTGAAGTAAATGATAAATTTAGAAGTCTTTAGCTATATGACAGTTGCCACAGTGAGTAATAACTGTGCTGTATCTATTTTGATTACTGTACTGTAGAAATGTTTTAAATTTAAAAGTTCAGAAGGCAGATTGTCCATGTATCGTATAGCTGTTAACACTGTGACAAACTATCCCCCATCTTGAACACTTCAATCTCTGCCATCATTCACTGATCTGAGTCTCAAGTTGAAGGAAATACTTTGCGGTCACTCCCTGTATGTTGAACGTCTATAAGCACCTTTTATTTGAACTGATGGGCTTTGTCATACTGCCTCCAATAAACTGATGATCGAGCCACTATCCTGTCACTGTGGCATGCATGCTGAGAAACAAGTCATGCTGCAGTGTGCCATCGTGTACTTTAATCTGTTCATATCAGGCAGCAGATACCATTTTACTGTTTCCTTCTACAAAACATGAACTTGAATCTGTAATGCAAATTGCACGGACATGTTTTCCTTGTTATTCAGATTTTAGACAGCTTGTAAAATGTCTTCTGTCAAATTTTGACATTTTCTATGAAGTGGTGAGGATGTCCAACCCATAGCTTTAACCTGAGTCATTGATTGTGTGCGCCAGGCGAGAGTGTTTCAATGTTTCCAGATCGCAGCAGGGTTAATGATTCAATCTAGAATTTTTGTCATCGCTTATTTATATTATAATACAGGTTAAGTAGCCGTGAATATATCAACTGGAAAGGTTTACAAAGTAGGCGGCCAGGTGTGAAAGATGAAATATAAGACAAGATGAGTGATTGTCCAGTGGGGAGAAATCTATATACAAGCTGGAACAATACACAGCCATAA
>ENA-OREC01000077-OREC01000077.1-marine-metagenome-genome-assembly--contig:-NODE-77-length-23724-cov-13.407790_pt1 | contig 23724 bp, 20 predicted proteins | sample MGYA00248626_ERZ508543 | MGnify/ENA primary metagenome ERZ508543 (study PRJEB26211, sample SAMN05518279) | marine metagenome | isolation source: Puget Sound, Washington, USA | host: Bankia setacea...
GGCGAGGGTGGACTTGTTTCAACCATGAATGCCCAAGATGTAGAAGTAGAAAACAACCCTGCCTTATCGTATGCCTTTAAAACAGAACATGCTATAAAGACGTACGTGTTACACACTGTTATTCTAATAGTCTAGTCCCGATAAATACCGTAATTATCTCCAGAAAGTCAACACAATGTTGTTGTTGTTTTTCTTCGTAAAAATGTTCACTATAATATGTAGGCACTGTAAAAGTTCCACACGCGTACTAGCTACTGATTTGGTAATGAAGAATGTGTATCAAACTATTTTAAGTTTGTTTTGACAGAACAAACTTGATGATTGTACACGTTTTTACAATGTACACTGCAAATGTAATGTGTTGTTTTGGTTTAAGTAAACTGTTCTCTTATTTCCCTCTTAAAATAAGAAAGAGTAGTTACCAATATTTAAATCGTGTTAACGTAAACTATTCAACGCAATGTGACGATGTTAAATAGGTGTATAATGTAAACTAATTGAGAGAAAACAAAATGTTTACCTTTACAGTTATATAACAAGCATGTCCATCTTGTAACTCGAATATGGTTTCATTGTTTGTTTCTGCACATTCCTCGTCGCTGTACGTAAACTGCATGATATCTTCATACCCATGATTAGAACCAATAGACCAAAAGTAATGGGAGATGCCACTTTCACTGTCATTAAATACGTTTGTCCAACTGCAAACAATGGATAGTTTTTGTAGGTAACTCTTTTTATTGGGAGGTTATAAGATTTGTAAACAATATCATTTAGAGAGATTTAGACTTCTTATATGGATAATGTATTTCTTGATATACTTCCGTATTGGTAATGGTACCCAACATCGATTGATTAATGTTTAACCAACCATAGTTTGTACTTATCTAGTTGAGCGCCCTTTTTAATTACATACCAAATGTTTCAACTGTACAAATGTGAGTGATAGTGTATGTAAGTAATGAATACTAAGTACTTGCCATGCAGATACAAAAGTAGAGTTTGTCAAATGCTTCTCTGATATGGAAATGCTGTTGCCAGTTTTCGATGGAGGGGAAACGTCGACTTTAACGTGATGTGAGACCTCAATAGACGATCGACCGATGAAATCGAAACCTTTAAGAAATTCGGATAATAAACTTGTAAAAATGCAATTGAATTGTAGTTGAAATAAGTTTATAAAGCAGGTCTCATTAAATTTTAATTTCCATTATTTAATATTTAAACTTTCTTAGATTAATACAAATGAGTAAGGGACACACCTCTTACTGTCGCAAAATATGAATGTCCACTTTGGAGATGCAGGTTGTGAAATGTAACATGGTTGGTCAGTCCAACCTTCGTAAAATCCACCACATCATTGCCCCCAGGAGAAGTACCTAAACCGAACAGTAAGAACATTGTTAAGTACATAGCTGTGTGCTTAACTTTACACTTGTTAAATAGAAAGGTCGGTTTACGATTTAGTTCTAAAGAGATGCAGCTCTTTTTTATATTTTACTTCACTTAAAAGAAGTTGTATATTATGATATTTTGATCTAGGTCAGCTGAAATTCAGATTGATTGACAATACAAAGAAAGTTCAGGAAGAAAACAATGTGACTTTGACATCAATACTGTGTATTATATTGTTACAATTTGTTAGCAATGCTCATAAGTAGTTAATATATAAACGTATTGTATACACATATTCAAGAAAAGGTCTCAGGACATAGTCAGACTTATACCATTTTTAATATCAAATAAGAAAACTGACCTATAGCCACATCGTAACTCTGTATTCCACTATGATGAACAGCATACTTCTCCTCTTCCACATCCACAAACGAGTCCCAATTAACAACAATGTCAGATGTTGTAGTCTTGAGTTTTGAAAAGAGACAAAAAGAACTGATGCGTCCATGGAATGACGGTGTTAAATTACTTTTACCTTAATCACTAAGACCAACTTCTCAAAAACCAAAAACACACGACTAACATTCGCTAGTATATTTCTCAAGGCTTAAGTGCACATGTTTAAGTGTTTTTGTAGCATGTATATACATGTATGTACATTTTAAAATTGTCGACATAAATCAATGAATATGTACTATGATAACAAGTATTTGTAGAGGTAATACATGTTCTATGATATTCTGATTCAGACCTGGAAAAACTCAGTTTCGTCATTTCCAATCCACACTTTTCCTGGTGTTGGAGGTGTGAGATCAACGGTTACTCCATCAGAACAACCGCTAAACTGTTCTAACTTTTGTGTCCATGTCTCATGTTGGATAATTGTTGTGTTGGCATGGATACAGGCTATGTATCGTCTTCCATGGGACATGCTTCCTTTCATCAACTCTGCATTCATGTAGTTGTTCTCTGAATCGTAATAGTTTATGTATTTTCATATCAATTTAACTGTCCTTCATTAATGAAACAAATGAATATATTGAATTAGACTGCTTTATAGCAACCACGAACAGGGGAAAAGTAAAGTCATTTCAAAGAACTACGGGCTTTTTGTTATACATAGGTATTGTTATTACCTGTTATCCCACATGTTATGGCGTCAGGATGAGAGCAAGGTTTAACCAAAGTCAAATTGGAATTTGGTTCATAAAACGTCGATGGATCTTCTACTGTCACAGCTAAGACTGCCCATTCATAACGAGCATGCCTTGAAATAGAGACACATTGATAAGGTTGTGTAAAGTTGACGTCTCGTACTTCAATGAGTAGCGTGCAACGAAACATCACCTTTTGTTAAACGCAATTGTTAATACAGTACTCATAAGATCTTACTCATAACATAGTGTAATATCTATTTACAAACTTACCTCAATGTAGGCCATACGGCAGACAAAATATTGGTAAATGGAGTGTAGTCCACATCTCCAATGTTCCAGTTAGAGTTCTTTTCCAGACGAATTGGTCCCCCAATTTCTTCTTCGCCTAAACAATGTATAAACACAATTAGAATATAATAGCCACAAGCTGTCTTTGCTTCTTTGATCTTTTTATATCAATGTTTATTTTACTCTAGAGCTTATGTTTAACAAAAAAACAAAAAGAAACAGTGAATATACTTTAAGTTTGTATTCAATTAAAACATATGTGTTTGAAGACGAGATTAAATTATCACATTCCAAACGAGTACGTGCGTTATACACAATATTTTATAATTCAATAGGACAACCAGAAATGCCATCCTGTAGGTCATCTTACTTCCTCGTGTCATTAATGTATATATAAACCGTAAAACCATCACACCAAAGACAATTGTGAAATACACTTGTAACATTCAAGTACCTTCCACCGCGACAACATCACCAACTGCATCTATAACCACACTGGGGCGGACAACTTCTATGTTACTACAGTTTCTTATCTCAACAGAAGTTGTTGTTGACAATCCAACCATGGTGTATCCTTTCACCGCGAGTTTCCAGCATTTTGTAGATGCTATTTTTCTATCAAAGGTGATTCCGAATTCTACCTGAAAATATTTATATTATAATGAAACATAATTACTATTAATGAAGCAACCTGTATCCTCCATTAATAGTTTACAAACCTGTATTTAAATATTATTTTAAATAGTTCGAACAGTTGTTTTTAGAAAAAAATGACAAACGGTATATAAAGAAAAAGTAAAAGTGGTTATACCTTCTCATCTGAGGTCGTTGCTATATCAACAATCGACCACTTGTTAATAATTCTTGCATCATTTACACCATCTGTGATTGCCCATTCATAATGATGAATAACCGCTTTTGCATTATTGACATCGCCGATATCTGTATCCATGAATTTTCCCATTGAAACGTGTAGCTATGGAATGGAAGAATGTCATGTGGTTATAGTCAAGATCCAATTAACACAGACTCCTAATATTAAACATAGACGCTGTCCAAAGAAGTGGTACTTATTTGTCTTGCGTTATAAGTTATGTACCATAATAAAACAGTGTTGCTTTGGATAATTTAGAGACATTACCAAATATCAATTTAATTTCCTGTTGTTGTTTTTTAATCCCTACAACTGATTGTGTTGAGAATAAAATGACAAGAAAACGAGTTCACTACTGTACCACTTGTTCCGAGCTATCTAACACCACGTCTAGGTCCCCTGACTTTGGTGGGTGTGGTATGACAGTGAATCCGTTGCTGTAAACTGGACGGAAACAAAACTGTCCAGCACAAGGTTTTAGAATCAACCGATATTGTCGACCAGGGACTAGAAAGAACGACGCAGCATGCAGGTGATTTCTAGACTTTAAATGTTGGAAGTCTTGTATAACGGTCCAGAACTCTACCAATGCAGCTCTTTCTTCCACAGCCCAAAATATGTCCTGCATGAAATGCTCTTTTCCATGAGGAAGTGTCCAGTGTGCAGAAATGGTGTTCGTCGATGATTGATAGTCGGTATCGTTACTGCAATACGTGACTGACTGCAACAAAATGTCAACATAATATCTAGCTTTACGTTTATATTTAACTACTATCATGTTTAGAAATATGCACTGAATACACAAACTATGATTTCAATTGTTTAAGTATCTTCTGTTTAAGTAATTGTATAACCAAAACAATTCTTAAAGTCTTACCTCGTTGTGGTGTGATTTCAGACCAGTGTCTGTAATAAATTAAAACGAACATTGAATTATGTTAATATGTTAATAAGAAAACACACGGTAACAACGAATTTAACAGGACGTGGCTCATATTTAGTAAGTAATAATAATAAAAGCTTATCTGTACAAGACATCTAAGCAATAGTTGTATAAATGAAATACCTTCAATATAATGCCATTATAGCTATACAAACTAGCATTTATATTTGGCTTACCGTTGTTTTGATTTTCAATTACACATCCGCGTCCATCTAGCACATCAAAGTCGTGAACATCGTTTTCAATCACAACAACTACGCCATCAGAGACAGATGTTGCGCGGCCTGCTAAAGTCATAGCTGTAACACGTTGAATGTATTTCTGCAAAAGAGACAGTTAAAACTTGCTATGGATAACAATACGTATTGTCGCATATGGACTGAGATTACAGTGATAGGTTTTATCGATCAAACGTTAAATCCCCACTTTCCATCAGGACTTCGGCTTTTCAATATGTGTCCGCCCTTCTTCCCATTGTATTCTGTGTTGGAAACCTCGGTTACGTATGTTATAAACATATTTATAAACGATGTATTTTTAAATCATCACGTACAGTGTAGCTTGGTCTCGGCTTCTGTAATGGCAAATTCCTTTATAAACCGTACAGTGTAGCTTGGTCTCGGCTGCTATAATGGCAAATTCCTTTATAAACCGTACAGAGGCTACCACTTTTCCATTTGTATTGAGTATTTATTCGAGACCTTATATTCATTATGTCAGACAGATACGCTTATGTTACTACTTATGTTACTATGTTACTATGAGTGCCTCAATGAATTACCGTGTATGGAACCAGAGTTACTCCAGTAAAGGTGTGACTTGTACGGTTGCGTACATCCTCGCAAATGATCTCAATCCCCGAATCATCCAATAAGCAAACGCTATAGTTCACACGTGTATGAGTCGCCTCGAATCCAAACCATTTACAGGAAATTGATGTGTTGCTGTTTTGAAAGTCGATATCTTCAATATCTAAAAACTGAAAACATACGTATGCACTTGATAAAACAAGCAAATGGTGATCTCAAGACCTTTATTTTTTCACTGAAAGAAAACGACACCTTTAATTGGTGCATCCAACATGATAGAACACCATAAGCGTACACGTATGCATGTATATAAATAGGTTATGTTGTGACGATTATATGTTTCGTATATGTGTACGTTTATTTGAATAACTAACAACATGACAACATTTAGATATGTTACCTGTCTGTTTTCGTTCGGATTTACATCATACACAACCCCATCCGATGGATCTTCAGAAAAGTGAGTGTAATGACCTGTGGCCAACACAAACAAACCTATTGTGTTTGCTGCTTTTATAGTCACATAGTAGTTGACAGAGTCATGTATAGCCCAGTGAAACGACGACAATTTTAAAGCTGTGCAAACTGGAGGATCTAATGAAATACAACTGCCACCAAAGGAAAGACTTCTGAAAGGCAGGACGTCAGTTCCATGCTGAGACGTGCCTGAAATAAAGATAGTGTACTAAATGTGTCACTATGTATATATCTATTCAATTAGAATGCTCGAAATATCACAGTGTTGATTTACAGTCATGAGTATGCGAGGTTATTAGTTCTATGACCTTCGGTGTTACAAGTTATATCGTCAAAGAAAGTTTCATCAATGTACATTGTATATACTGTTGCCGGATTCACTATGTATCTTACAAACTCTTACCTATTGCGACGAAATAGGTTAGATCGTTAACATCTCCATGATCATAGAAGCTGTCTTTATCCCATGATGCTACTATATATTCATCCTCGATACTTGTTTCTTCGTACGTGATTGCTAGTTTGCCATCAAAGTGTGGCGATGATCGGATGACAAAGAATGGACCTACAATCTAATCGAGGAAAACATTTATAATGTTGAAAATGATCAACGTTTAACACGTTTAATACCGTATATACTATATGGACTGCGATTAAACATGTGTTAACATTATACTATGATCAAAACATTAAATCGGTTTAGGATGTGCGTCACAATTTTCTGAAATATAAACTATTTTGTATCATAAAATCAGTATTGAATCTGCTCAAACACGTTACCCGTTTTATCTAATGATACTTAGAATTAAATGACAAGTCTACCTTAATATTTGAAACCGACGACTTTGAAGTAACTTGTATCAAAATGTAGAATTCATCACCGTCCCATATTTCAGGATGAAACAATCTTGAGAAAGCGTGTTGTTTTGTACTTTGGAAAGGTAAAATGTCTGGGAAAAAGGTATTGTCTGTAGCAAGACCAATTTCGTAGTCGTGAACTCCGCTTGGACCAACTGTTGTATTCCACGACACGTCCAGCTATAATAAACAAAAACAAGTATAGTAATAAAAATGGAATAAGAGTGTAACAATATAGAAAACACCGATACAATAAAAAGCTTAAACAATGAACAGTTATATTCCAGATATAACAAGTATTATTTTGGTCAGTTTAAACTCACTTGAACACACAATTTACCAGTAACACGCAACAATTACACATACGCAACAATACGCGTATAACATTAGTTCATCCAAAGGGAATGGAACACAATGTAAACCTCAAACATGTACAACAAACACCAGAAGAAGACATTTGGTGGTAAACTATATGGTAACTGAATTAATACTGAACCTATAATCTAAACAATACCTACATCCATTACGTCCAATGTTAATAATTTTTATTAACAGACGCACACATGAAAATAAACGTTTAAGAGTAATTCTTACGTATCCATCTGTAGTAATAAAGGACATGAGTTCATTTCCTGAGTAATCCTCCTTGCACACACTGTTTTCAGTGATTTCAACAGAACCGTTCTTTCTTCTCATTGGATATTGCAATAAAACGGCATCGTCTAGTTCTATTGCATTGTTCCTGAATAACATTTGTGAAATGTCATATATATTCCTCGTACTGTAAAGCGAACATACCTAAAAACGAATTCAGCAGACACATCTATTTATTGCCTTTTAATACTTCCAGTTACCATGGTATTAGGTTTTATTATATAACACATAACACTCAGTTTTATTCAACTGTTCTTACCAGCATTCTGCAGTAGGATTATCCACAGTCACGATCTCTCGGTTGTTATCCAACAAAAATACAGAAGTTGACAGCTTATCTTTTAGTAACATACGGGACACCTTCGCTTGTCCAACAACTATTTCTGATACATCTGGTACACTTGTATCAATAACCACACCGTCTGAACAAACCGGAGCACTGGCATCTAAGGCATGGTTGTAAGCTATAACTGTTACATAGTATCGTCCCTCGTTAGGGGCCACGAAATCCGCCTCCATCGCATATGTTTTGTACACCTTAGTGGAAAAGAAATTATTGCAAAAATTCATAACACATCTTAACATTCTAAATACTGATCAAACCATATCGCAGGGGAAGCAACACTTTAAAGTGAAATATGATGACAAGTCCTAATAGTTTTGTGATGGACAAGTGTATGCATTAAATGAACTCAGCAAAATACTTTGTTGACATCGGTGATTGATTTATATGTATTGTTTTACTACTTAATATGGTGTTAACGCTATGGTTACATGTATGTTAATAGTATGGACATCTACAAACTATCACACCCATTATACTTCACAACATGATACAACTGTTACAAACTGAATGCAACGAATATACAGAAACACATATTTAAAATGTGACGTAATAACAAATCTAAATATTACTCCTGGTGCAACACTGTCTGGTTGTAAGACTTCTCCAGTCAAACACTTCTCTGCAAATCCATACATGTAGAACCATACACCACTTTCCTTGTCGAAAAATCCGGTCCAGTGTGCGGAAAGGGCCAGGGTTTGTTGAAAGTCGACTTCAGGTTGACCTTCAAACCCGTCATGTACATGTCCTGGGTGAGGTGGTGATGTATCTATCGTTATCTGGATTGCACAAACAGATGCCAACGTTACGACGAGTTTCATTTAACTGTTAATGGAAAGATCGGATACAATGCTATTCGTCTAAACATTCATTTAATAGTGTGCTGTCTCCTTTAGTTGATATACATTTTTGACAGATTAAAATCTGATATAGGTTATTTGATGTCCTCTCGATGATTCGAATCGTTTTACTTGTTATTTTTAAAACAGTGAAGCACAATCCAAAACAACAATTTGAAAGCAGGTTTGTTCCAGGTACTAGTCTATTTTTGTCAATAAATTATACTTGCATAGGTAACATGATTCAGCCATACCTTGTGATATTTTACTGTTTGCAATCCTGCCTTGTTAATACCCAAGACTTCTATGAAGTAATCACTTTCATGTTCTCCGTGTGACAATTTAGCATCGATGCCCTCTAATTTTGAAGTATTGTCATTGACAACGATAGAAGGTTTCAGTTGGTAGTGTTGATGAAAGCATCCATGGAAAGGTGTACAATAGCAGTTAGAGCCTCTTGCGTACGAGCCGTATTTCGAGTTGCAATCATCAATAGTCTAAAATATATATTGTTAGAGAAATATTAGTTGAATATATTGAGTGCGATATTCTTAACCAAAAATAACACACCAACATATCGTGCCCTTTTTATTTGTACTACACGCTTTTTGAGTATGTGTTCATACTTGTATGTGGTATTCTGTAAGTGTATGTCAAATAGTATATAATCTATACTGTCTACCTAACGCAGTTGGCATAATTTGTTGATGTTACTTTAAACTTTTGAATAAAAGGGATATTAACGACGATTCCAATATTACATTTTGACCAGTTAAATGTTTGAACAGCATGATTTGGCCTCAATGAACAATGGAAACGACGGTACGCTGACGCAATGGGATTAATCTAAATCAAATGTGCATAGATGTAACAAACAAACAAACAAACACACACACACACAATGTGATGAGTGCGTATTCTTCTACACATAATTACATCTGAATAAGTTATATGTTCGGTGTAAAGTATTATTCCAAATTTGCAAACTTGATATGGTAAGAGCTTTCTCCCATTGGAATGCTTGCTCTTGACCTTTATTGTCTCAAACAATATTTTGCCTTATTTAATTCAGTTTGATGATTAACTAAAACTATAAAGTTTACATACAGATGCTTCTCCTTGAGGTGAATCGTGTGCCTGTCCATGGATAACATCGTGTCCTGTAAAGTTGTCAAAAATCCTCCAGGATATTTCTTTCAAGCCACTGTGTACATCATAAACAATCCATTCGATTCTGAAATGCATTGGTGTAAATCATAGGTTTAATCAACGATCAATACGATTTGACGACATTTGAAACATCTCGATGTTGTCAAGTAAACAGGAGCTATCAAACTAAGTGCATGTTATTGCATGTTTAAGCTATATACAACACCCAAAGTATTTGAGAAACGAGAACTTGGCATCGAGGTTCGAAGAACATACGTGAGGTCTTCAAGTTCTGTGACGTTATGTACACTAATGTTCAGGAAATCTCCTCTTGTCAACCAAAGGTTCTCAATGACTGGCGCGGATTGATCAATCCAAACGATCGCATTGTCTTCGGCAAATACATCCATAACATCATAACCTCTGATATGGAACACAAAACGTTTCCCATCGTCTAGAGATAACCCTCTGTATATCATTCTCTGGTCAAAAAAGTATTCCTGTGGAACGACCACAAACGCACTAGCAGTATCGCTTCCTTCAAATGTTTCCACGTAGTTTGTCTCAAAACGAACCACTCCTGAAAAAAACCCAAGTGTTATGAGCAAATATTTATCATACAAGCTATGTTTCATAATTTATTGGAGTTTATTGGTATTAAAATTATCATATAAAACATTATTTTCATTACAGTATAACAAAACAGTCAAATAAGTTGATAAGCAAACAAACACATATGGACACCTGACATAATAATCAGTGTAAATTAAAGAGGGCATTTTCCAAACCTTTGACATTTGGGATGGCTTCAATAGTTCTTCCAGATTTTCCATCAGTGTCTTCTAAGTCTATTGAAATGTCTCCGCTTTTCACTTGACATAGCCAACACTGCATGTCGTGATGATCGTTAGAAAATCGACCCGGCCAAATGAGTTCAGTGAAGCCGTCATCCTTAGTTATCCAACCGGAGTCTCCTTCAACATTGGTCACCTTGGCAGGGGGATCGTACAGTGTGACGAGTGATTCGTTATCGAACATGAATATTCTTCGAGCTGTTTTGTAATTCCCAGCAATATCGTAAACTGTTATTTCAGCTGCATATGGTCCAATCTCCGTCAGAGCAAGTTCTGCTGTGTTCTTAAAATTAAAAGGTGTGTCCAAGTTTGTTTAGTTATGTTGACTTAATACACACACTACACACATACATATTTGTATATTATATATATATTTAACAGATGATTTAATAGCTCATGATTAAACATCATATCAAGTATTGATTTCTTCAAAGTATCATAGGCAAAAGAGATTCGACAAAATAATTGTTTTTAAACGAAACATTTTCATTCCATATACCTGTAAGACTGTGTAAGATATTACTTGAGAGAGTGCATGTAAATACAACTAGATATGTTTCCATAGGACACGGATGCCCCCACTTCCGATGTTTTGTCATAGAAAGTAAGAGCCATAATGATTATTCAGGATAATCTGCACATATAGGATAAAGATCTGTGAATGTTTGAGGCAAGTGCTCCTAACAGTGTAGAAATTTGACCCGTCGTTGTTTTGCAAATAAAGGTCGTAACTCCTAAATGACTAAAGCGATTTCCATGGCTATCGAACCTGATCAAGATAGTATGGTCACAAACACGTGTGTAAAGTTTGGTGAGGATTGGACAAATAGTTTTCAAGAATTAGATCGGAAATAATATTCGGGGCATAAAAATCATTGTATTGCTTACACTGGGATGGGCAACCTTGACTGTTGAATGAGTCGATACAAATCCCTGTGCCATCGTAGAATTATCTCGTTTGTCTAGTTTATAGAGATCAATGTGGTATTCCTTCACACCAGAATTGGCATCCGACCATCCTTGCCATTGTAACTGTAGTTTCGGCTGTATGTAGAGAAGATTTACTGTATAAATATTTTGTGTTCAAGGTTTATTTAGAACCACCTATTAAAATATCCACAAACTCTATAAATTAACACTTATCAAATGAATTATGTTAACATTTAAGGGTAAGATAAATTACCTTTATATGTTCTCCGCATTTATAATGCATGGTAACTGAGACGTTCTGTTCAATGTTACAACTCTTCTTGAAATGTATAGAAAGTTTCCGAAGAACTAGTCTGAAAATGTTTACCTGCTTCAAGAAATCGTTACGTGTAGTGAGAGCATCGTCCGCACAGTTGGTTTGTGTTTCATAACAATGTGATGGTTGCTGAAAGTCGATTTCTATCTCAAAGGTAGTTGACTGTTTTATGATTCCGTTGATTGAATACGATCCTGGTCGTACGTATCCATGAGAATCTTCTCGGCCTATATAATCTACCGTCCCGCCATTCTTGGCATAAATAGTAAACAGAATCCTGTAAGACAAAAACAAACGGTAAAATAAATGTGCCCAGAACGAACATCCAACGTGAACGAAAAATGACATTCATCAGTATGCATGTTATACATTGAAAGAATCTTAAGCTCTTTTGCAACTGATATAATAGTTGTAATAATTGAAAACAAATGATTTGCGACGTTAAAATTATATAAGCTGAAATTCCAACAAATCCGTCTGACCCAACTGATATTTGAGTTATGTAAACTAGAAACGAAAGAAACCGGACCTGTCCATATGGCTGTATCCGTGTTCAATGTTGGTAAGTCTCATTGACGATAAGGTGAGAGCACTTTCTTTGTATGAGCAAGATCCAGTAAGTCTACAAGGATGCGTCGTTGTCCACTGTCTAGTTTCCGAACCTGAATTACAAATAAATGTGTGTTGCTGATGTTCAAAGCTCCATAATTAAACAACAAAAAACATCGCCAATGTAACAAAGTATACGTATATATATAGTAGTTCTTGACGGGTTTTAGCTTTCGTTTATGTGTGTTTTGGTATGTATATGAGGACACATCGTATTCGTTCAGCAATAATTGTTAATTAGTATTGAGCAATCACGAACAGTATTTTTGTGTCGGGTGTTATTTAGAGATATTTGTTAATTTTCACAAAGGCGTCTAAAAAAGAACAAAACAAGACGTTATTCATTAACTGGTATGTTTACGTTGTGTGTTTTTTCTGGAAGAAATTGAAATGTCTTGCAAAACCGATTTGACGAGCTAGAAGCAAGCGTTGTCAAACGTTATAGGGTTTCGATGATAAATAAATAATGACTATGAGTTATGTATGCTTAATGTCGAAATAAACTTCTGTTCTGTTCTGTTCTGTTCTGATAATGTTTTAAGATAGTGTTTGTATATTCTACCAAACTCGTTATTATGTTTCTTGTTGCTGTAACCAGATCAATTTCGACACCATCATTTAAATGTCATTGTTTTCGTTGTGAAGTAGTGCAATAACACATCGATTTATTCATTGATTGTTAGTTTTAATAAAATACACAAATTGCGACGCCAATACGGTGAAATGAGTGAACCAACAAGTGTATTATTTGACACAGTATCAATAAACTGCTGAGAACTTACCTGTTATCGCCTTTATGTTGACTTGGATGTAGTCCATGCCGAATTCAGTGCCTTGCCCAACAATATAGGGCTGTGGTGTTGGTGGTGTAAATTTGTGAGTTGTTAGGACGTTGAGTTCCACATTTGTACTATGTCCCTCGTTGGTCCACACTTTTGAGTTGCTTTCAAGGATTATCGGTGGCTCGCAAGTGGCATTGTTGTATGGACAGTTCTTCAGTACTAGGCTATGTGTTGTTATCTCGATCATGTCTTCAGAATCAACTGTGGCCAGAAGATATGAATATACTTAACAAAAATTGACTCAACTCACAAAACATTAGCTTGCTATAGTAACACAAATGGCACGCCCCACAATAAAATAGCCTTCTATAGTTAGTTATTCGATGGTAGACTTCAATGTCTCTAATTCTGAGATCAAACTAACTAAAGAATTATTATTTTACCAGAATAGTTTACGGGTACATTATAACTACTGTGAGGCAAATATAAGCATCTCAAACATATATACCTATGGCACAGTCTGTTCCCGTGAATCCTGTCGCACACCTACAAGAGCTGAAGGCGAGATGGCTGTCACTACATGTCCCCGGGTAGCATCTGTATCCTGGTTTCCAAGAACACGTTCCTAAAAAGAGGCAACACGGGGTATACCTTCATTGGAAAGTACGCGTATTTTGATACTGTAATAATTTTAAGTTCCACAAAAAAGTGAGAAAAGCTCTTTTCTAAAAACAACTAACCCAGCAAAAAAAGAAAGTTTAAATAAATGTTAAAACAAATTACAAACGTTTCTACTACATTCGTTGTGAGATAGTTTCACAGTGTTTTACATATTGGATTTACATTTATTAAATGAACTCTTACTGGTGCATTGTCGCCTGTCTGTCTCTCCCGTGAAAACGTTATCCCCTAAGGTATCCTTCATCCATTCCCCTTCACAGTAGTCACACGTTACATGACTTCTGGTAGAACATCGGTTGATATTACAGTTGGAAATAGGAGGACACGCTGAAAAAGAGTATTCATTGACATATGTCTGCTGTGATGTGTAATAAATCTACTCACTTTGTTAAAAACGGTTGTTATGACTATAGAACAGGTAGTAAAGATGTGCATGACATGTTCATTCATTTTGTGGTTAACTTATTGTTTACTATAAATTTAATGTATGGTTTTACCTTTGCATTGGCCATAACTATCATCCGCGTAGTAACCAACGTTACAGTTGATACAATGGTCTGGGCTTTGACAGTAACCACCACTGTTTCTGACAACACTTCCATTGACATATTTTACGTAACCCTCGTACACATTACAAGCACTACTTTGATCGGACGACCCGGCACAAATAGCTGAAAGAAAGATACACAGAACGTTAAAACTACCACTTGTTTCCGAGCTTGAACCAAGCTTAAATGAATGTAATTTTAGGAAATTTAATTTATGAAATCAGAGTATTTTCGATGTACACCGATTTAGTAATTATCAAAGAGAATGTGATTCAAGGATACTTTAATTTAAGTATCAAATGAACCACTACATACGATCTATCTCATATATACAAACTTAAAGTAGTTTATCGAGAGAATGTATTGACTATTGAGGCTGTTCGATAATAAGAAATTCAGGTGATTATGATGTCCCAAAACAATACGTACGTATGTCACAATTACTCCCAGTATATCCTGTACAGCAGTAACTCACACTAAAGCTAACCCGCCTACAACACAAACCAAAAGCAACTTTCATGTTTAGCATACGCTCACCATTGATGATGTCTTGAAATTAGCAGCCAGTACATGCAATGGGAAATCAAAATAAATAAAATAAGAGTTAAATCGAAAATGAAAACGTTAAACTACATGATACATCAATCTACATACTGTCATACGCGATATTGTGTAAAAGCTTATTTTATTAGCATAGCAACATTGCCATTTTCTTTCTCATTAGATGTTATTTATATGAAATAACAATTAAGACATGTTGATGTAATACCACGTGGCAGCTATCCAAAAGTATGGACACATTACGCATGTCGTCCTAGTGTCTAATTATCAGAACTTCGCGAATGTCATTTTGAACATAGCACAACGTTTAAAGCTTGACCTTCACATCCGTTAATTAAGTAAGACGATAATCAGTATTGTACTTACCTGTACTTTTTACTCCAGTTCAGAAATCCAGATCGGTACGCCGTTTTCCTGTATTCTGTTCTGGAGCAAAAGCCAGTGTAACTGAAAGGTCGAATGACAGGTGTGTTTTACATGGAACATTTTTCCTATGACTACAGTGCATTGTTATACATAACACAAGTTATTATGGTAAACATAGAACAGTTTAAATGAGTATAATTGTTAAATATGTGTGCTTTTAAGTTTTTAATCTACCTTTGTTGCCCAAGTAGGAAATGCTTATACAGCTATGTGCAAATGTATTGATTAACGTGAGCTTCTACTCCTTACATACCAACATAATCAGTTTATACTTCCCCAAAACGTGTACCAATGACTAGTACAGAGTGAAATATCTTCAGCTATTATTAATCTAAGGTCACAATAAGCATTACCCAAGTGTGATAGTTAAATAGTCACAAATGACTCCGGACGCCAATTAGCACCATTTAGACAAGAGGTCGACTCAATAGGCTTTGCGTTAAATCAGATTTCTTCAAAATAGTACAAAGATACATTTTTAAAAAACTCAACAGTTGATCCGTGATACTATAACTTGTGAATTATCACCGCTTAGTGAATACGTGTAGGTAGTTATGTTAAACTACCAATAGGCAATATACACCACAACAAAGAAATGCATTCAACTATATAAGTGGGGGATCTTTTATTTTAATATATGGTAGGCAAGAGGGGAGCAATACGTTTTAACCCCAGGACACTTCAACCACGAGACACTTCGACCAATTATGGCAGTACGAAAAACACACACAACAGGAATGATACTCAATTACAAAACGGATTAAAATGTTTTGGTCAAATTCTTTATCTTTCAAAATCGGGATAAAGTTAAACATCTGAACCATCACTGGTCATTATTCAGGTAACGACAGTACAGTTGTCCTACCAAGAAAAAAGAGAAATGGAAAGTAAAATACCTGAGTTTTGGAGATTATATGTATTGATCGGTTAGGTGTGAATTTCACCTACAATTGTCCAGATGAATGTTTAGCGAATAACTAATATTTCTTATCCAAATGTGCAGTGAGTATAGCGCCCATTGGTAGCTAGATTTAAATGTTGCGTGGGGTACATTGGTAGCTAGATTTAAATGTTGCGTGGGGTACATTGGTAGCTAGATTTAAATGTTGCGTGGGGTACATTTGTAAACATGTTGAGATATTTGGCTTTTCGTCTGCGGCTCATGCGGGGAAGGGTCCGCTTGATACAAGGAACAGCTTAGCAATGGTTCATTCGCTCATGAATAAATTAATGATTTCTTTCGATTATTTAAAAGTTACGTATCGATCTTATTAACAGGTCACATGTTACTACGTGCATCCACAAACGTTGCATACGTACATTATAAGATCTAGAATATTCCGTTGGGTAGGGTTTTGTTCTGAAACAACCAATTAAGTCTACACCGAATGAGGACATATGTGACACAGTGACCTTGATGTAACTTGATGTAACAATAGGGTGTCTGTTTTTCCTGCGTGCCGAGACATGACCAGTTATTTATTATTAGTGCGTACTTTCATTTACACACACGAGGCATGTCGTTTTAATCGTTACTACATTTACTAGAATGTGCACTTTTACATCTTTGGAATTTACACACTAGATTTTGTAAGTGGCATCTTAAACGTTAAAATGCGATGATATTGATGATGATGGTGACGATGACGACGACAGGACCGGCTGCGATTGTGATGGCGTTGATGATAATAGAAGATTCGCAATTAGGAAGAAAAAACGAGTTTTGCGATAATGTATTTTGTATGATTGGCAGTAAGAAGGATGTTATCTCACGCACACATCTTATAAACCGTGCGACCCGGTACCTAGTTTCATAGAATTGTAAATTCTTCAACATTCCACTTTCGCACATCCTTATTGATCCACTCAACTTTGCGCACTTGTTTCCGAAACAAAATGTACGCACACTCAAGTCACGTTTGCTGTGTACAGTTGTCGACAGACAAACCAGGATCATTAAAATAATAAACATAAACATACGTAAATATTTTAAATAGTCAGTTGACGTGTTTATCTCTCCCCCATTAAGAAGCCCCTAAAACCCGTAAGGTATACTTGATCTGGTTGGAATTCTGGATTTTTACCGTTAATTTGTTTACATCTTATCTGACTTCAATTTCAAATAAAGATCAATACATTAATGTAAGTGAAACAGATTGCTGAAATGAATACAATACAAATGTGACTAACGGTCAACGTTTCAAATTGACAGTCGGTCATCGATTTATGGAAATCCAATAAACACCTAATCCGCAAGTCATTCATGAAGTACTTTAATGTATACTACTGAATACCAAATACCAAACTGTAACTATGATCAAGATTAAAACCGTTACAACCTCGCTAGCCATGGTGATCTGGTATATTTATTGTAGATAGACGTTTATAAACAAATATAAAGCATTGCGGTAAGTGAAATTGACCGGCTCGTGGCTAAGATTAACAATTGTCAATGGGATTTATGTCAGATTGGTAGATCTTCGTATTGACAACTATTTCTCCAATACAGATAATAATCGTTGTGTTGAAATTCCCCCAATACACCTACTATACGTATGTGCACAAAACGTCTCTTGGGCGAAGCTTGCTTCACACGTCCAAACAACAAGAGGATTTTCAAATTAACCATGTTTGTTGAAACTGATTTATCCAGGAATTATCGATGGGTCAACTCTATTTAAGCTCCCGGTAATCGTCTGATGTTTGTACTTTTGTTTAAATCTTACATGCCATCGTTTAAATGTACCAGTGTGGTTTTCATATCCGTTCGATTAAGCTAAATGTTAAGAGTGCAAGAAACGTATACGCTGTGTATACTAGTACTCTACTGAACAAAGCCCGAATTTCAAACTGATAAATCGTACCATTACTGATATAGTAAACATGCCGAGAGTTCTTAGACTCCTTCAAGCTCCTTCATTGGACAAAAACAGTCATAACGATTTGTTGTATCCACTAATATAGTAAACGTAAATGTTCGATGATTTAAAAATAAAGCATTTGATACCCAATGGTTTTATACATTTTATAATAATTGTTCAGAATATTGTCTGTAAAATATAATGTGTAGCACGTTTAAAGCAAGATTATAATTAAACAAAACTGTACATGAACACAAACAATTAACCAAGTTGATGCCACTTTTGAAACATTTTTTTAAAATTAGACTATTTAAATCATTGAAGATTTTTAAACCATTAAAGATTCAGTTACATCCCCTAAAAGCTGAAGTGTATTTCTGTAAATGATGAATGAAAAAAAAGAGTATACCTGACATCAACAAGGACAAACAGCAGCACCAATTTCACTAGCATGATTTCATTATTCCATAGAACACGACATGTCAAGACTGAGAATATTATCTGTCTGACCGTACCTGACTTGAAATCGAGTGCTGACTTGATCTCTCTGTAAACCAATTATATCCGACAAGGAAGTTATCAAGTTCTAGTTGTCCGTGTAAGGCGCTAGGTTGTCAACGCAGCACAGAAACGATTTGTCGTCCATACAGGCAAATCGTAGAATCAGACAGAGACTTTAAACAACCGCTTATATATTTTTCTCTTCAAATCGTTGTCGTTGTTTTCCAGATGGTCAATGTAGGAATGACAGATTAAGTATAGACCTAGAGGACAAACTTCTCCAAGAGAATAGCACATGAAAATGTTGCTGAAGTGTGTTTTGCTGCTGTTGTTGAAGGAAGGGCTCGGGTCGTTGGTGAAATATGACTATGGGATTGAATACATCTACAGTTTAGACTCACGAATGGCTATGGAGGGCGTACAGACGTTCAAAGCCCATGGCAAGGTAGGTCATTTTGTCTTCACTAATGTCTAACGCAATAACAATATATTGGAACTTCAAAACTACGTGGAAATAGTAGTAATAACAATGATACCAACGGTATCTACAAATGATCACTTTCGGTGAAATCAAATCTTACAACCTTTAGATCGTGCTACGGGATGTATTTAGAACTTTAAATTGCCATCAATGAATTTCAAGACAGTACTCACTATGGAAGTTTAACAGGAAATTTACTGTCGTCGAGTATGTTTAAAATGTGCTACGTACTCCAAACACAAAACACTCAAGTCACATACGCTGGTATTACTGATCAACGAAAACTAGAAGTTAATCAATATTCCAAACGTGTTGAGAGGCAATTGTTCTTTCTATGTCAATACATATTACCTAAATTAGAAACTTGATCTCTCTTTAGAATGATACGGATTCGACTGAACAGTATGTTGAACAAATCTTGCTAGCATGTAAATCGATGGTTAACATTAACAATGTAGGGCGACTTAATTGTGTTATATGCACACTCTCATTAATTCTGAAAAGGAAAGTTGGTATATACAAGATTTAGTCAAACTTTCCACTGCCTAAACTTACAGTTTGCAAGTAATAGTGTTTTGTTGAACTGACTTACATACTTCTAATCTCGGTTGATTCATGCCATTATCGTGTACACGCAAGTCGATTTAACAAAACTGTTATTAAGTTAGCTCCGTGTGTGATTGCTTCGACAATTTAAACACCCATTTCCATTCATCGACTACAACATAAGAACTTGCACCTGCTATAAAACAAAATTAGATAGATTCAATATACAAGCAATGCATAGGATGATTTGCATTGACTTTAAAATAAACCAGCATTAACCACTCATTGGAGTACGTATTAGAATCAATTAGTACTATCGCATCACTTTATTAATGGTTGAAGCAGATACGCAAGTTGTAACGCTGATGTTTAGTTCGTATGCAAAAAATTTTTTGGAACATTCATTGTGAAAATCTTTGAGCCAACATTTAGGTTCAGAGTATGCCCGTACACTTAGACATAGTACACATGTATGGTAGGTACCACTGACTTTCAACTTGTAAATGTGTTCGTATTTGTCTTCGGTGTATTGCTTTCAAATTGGCATTGCATGAATGGGTTGTATTGCAGTAACTAACTACCACAGGTTAGTCACGTGTCAGATCTAAAGTAGCAACAAAGGTGATTTTCCTTATACATCACACATTCTCACACAATAGTATATGTCTCGTTTTGATTACGTGCACCGCCCATTTGTGTTGTCTTTATATATGATACAACTATAAAGACGATGCTGTGATAAAAAGCTTCCATAAAGTGTAGTAGAAAAAAAAAGCATTTGCTACGTAAGTGATATATGGTGTTCAACTGGGTTTATTGAATTATGTCTTACTGTCACTCTTAACGAAATGGTTCATATTCGCCGCTGTGGTCATAGTCATGACGCTTTACGTTCCACAGCAGCACAAACGATAATTTAACATATACACATTGTTATTTGCCATTGTTATCAATAATCAAACGCATAGTAACTTCCCTTATATTATTTACAGTACAGTAATCACTGCCACCATGCACATTGATCAATCATGTGCACTTTCGTACACATTTTTATTCACGTTGTGCGGCGACAAAGGTGCGTGTGACAGTTCGACAGGTCAGCAGAATGTTCTTAAACGTAAGCGACAAGAGAGTATTGCGTCTTTGTTTGTGCGCATCCCTTTGGCTTTAAGTATATTAAATCTTAAAGGTGGGCCGGGGTCACATCGCGGTCGTTACTCAATCGGTAACAACAAAACGAAGGGAGCGAGGATAAATAAAATCATCCTTTTCATATACCCCGTTGAAAATATGTATATTATTAATTTTGCTTTTAAAGTTCCAATCCGACCTATCTGAAACCTCAAACACTAGAGGGATCAATATTTAGCCTTGTTTGTAACGTTATCATTAAACTGTTTGTGATACCGGACTTGTTACCTACACTTGTCGTATCAGAGCTAGAAATTCACCAGCACTTGTAAAGTCAAATGTTCTAAATCGATGCCAAGCATGCACTCAGTATGCGGTGTATCAATTCAATTTGACGATTAAGGTTGATAAAACAATGTTCATTCCTTAAAACTGATAACCACGAAGTATGTTAGTGTGTTTTGCTTGTAAAATAATAATAGTTGTGTAATACGTTAACAAGTTAGATAAACAAAAAATAAATCATACTTCTTAAATTCACCCGTGAAACCAATGTATTTGCCGTGAAGTGACATTGACTTAGTGGCTTTATAGAACCACATACTGTTCGACGAGTTATCAACAGCGTCATTCAGAACTCAAATATGAAATGATTTTTTTGTTTCACATTAGTTTTAGGAGATTCATGTTATTACACTATTCAAAACTAAGCGTGTCCATTTCTCATCTATCTGTATATGTACGTGTAAAATTGATAATACAGTTCCCATACGTACCTGACGAAACCGGATAAATCCAACACCCGAATCCAAAACAAAACATTTTGCTAACGAGTATAATGTATAAGCTAGGTGAATTCTTTAAACCACTGGTTCCCCTATCAACGAGCTTTCAAAACATATGATCTAAACCCATGAGCTGAATACTTGAATTTCAAAAGATAATTTAGGTTGTAGAATAATTACTGTTAACAAATATACAAATTTAAAACCAATCACTTTTCCCATTTAGTTATAACACAAATCACCGGGTCGGGTTATGTATGTACTTTAATTCAGTATTTGGTTTGATATCGTTTACCTTCACGGGTATTAAATTAATTAACATTCTCTTGGTTAGATTTTGATAACAAATGGACATGGGGTATATGCACTTTGATTGTAACACACATGGTCGTCCCATTATAATGACCCCCCCCCCCCCCCCCCCCACATACACACACACACAAAACAAACAACGGACTGATAAGAAGACAATTGGATATAATAACTACTTATAATAATAATCAGATCAGGGACCATTTGACAATAAGAAGACGTAGATGATCGGTTATAATGTATGAACAACAAGCAATAGAATATTCCTGTTGCCAATAATTAGGTCGAACACAGAACAAGAGAGGCGTATACTGAATTATAGAACTGACCTTGGTGTGTTAAAGATGTCACGTCCACAGTTTATTTCACCATACAATATTAAATAATTACCCTTATTTTAATGTCAAAACCTTTTATAATCAAATCAAAACACTTCTTTTTAGTTCACAAATATAGGTTAAACTTCATTTGTGAGACCCTTTGATTTATTGACGGTTAATTTTGTGATTTTAAACACCACATGCAGGAAGAATTATTGACATTAATGACACATTTGTTTCAATAAATCATATACAAATGTTATCGATCTTCCTAATTATAGGCGTTTATCACTGGCTCATTCTTTTAAAATAGCATTGGGCGTAAAACATTTTGTTAAAAAAGAGAAACACATCACGTAACATTTTCAAAGATGACTAAGGGCCTTATAAAATCAATACTATTTATTGGTATATTTCCCTCATCTCTATCAGATAATCAGTACACCTTCTAGGCGTCAAATATAAGTACAATACCGTTGTAATCTATTGATATTCGTGTATTATGACTTCAGGTGTGTGTAGCGAGCATAACTTGGCATTGGTCAGTCATCAGTTCGAACCCAGTCAAAGGCATCTGACGTTTTATTAAGCACAATACTTTACCCTCATTGCTTAGTACTGGTTTAGGCCAGGAACGGATTTGAGTATGGTTTCACAATCGAACTAAACAAGCTGAGGGTTTTATGTTAGATTGCCTCGTTAAATAACGTCAACACCATTAACCAAACACATGAATTCGTATGTAACTGCCTTAAGATCGGCGTACTAATCTGTATTTCCTTATATTCAAAAAAATGGTCTAACTCATCTATGGAACGCATATGGGGTAAACTGGTTCGTCCTCCGTCTTGTACATATACCAATACATCGACAGTGTATCTTGGACACCGGTTATTGATAGGCAACACTGATCGATAACTGAAGTGCTTTGCTGATACTTACCTATATTTATCTGTATATCGAATATTCATTAACACTTTCTTTACCATCTAGGTCGGCTTTACTAATGTCAACAAGAACCAACAGGAACAGGAGCTTGGACTGACGGTGTATGAGTTCAGCTTTTGTAAAGAGGAAGGAGATGGTAATATTGCCTGTACTCTTATCGATGTACTTGTCTATTATTTGATTGATCTACCCATTACTATCATAAATTGGTCAAAATCCAGGCCCCGGGTAGAAACCTAGTATAACTGATGAGTCATTTACCTGTTATAGCGTTACTTAGATGCATAACGTTTTGTCTAAGATCTATAAAAGATTAACAACTATAAAAGAAGGATACTCGTTT
>ENA-OREC01000078-OREC01000078.1-marine-metagenome-genome-assembly--contig:-NODE-78-length-23587-cov-13.418928_pt1 | contig 23587 bp, 17 predicted proteins | sample MGYA00248626_ERZ508543 | MGnify/ENA primary metagenome ERZ508543 (study PRJEB26211, sample SAMN05518279) | marine metagenome | isolation source: Puget Sound, Washington, USA | host: Bankia setacea...
AATTTTTATTTTTTTCAACTCAAATTTTTTTGGGGGAGCCAAAACCGCAAATTCCACGTATTTTGGGAGCCGTCTTTTAAACACGACATTAATTCAAGGGTTTACTGACACCGAATCATGTGAATGATATTGAGTTTGGATATTTAATATTAATATTAAAATTCACTACATGATGTTAAATTTAAGAATTGAAGGTTATTTTTAATGTTTTTCATCGAGGTACATGTATAAAGGACTATACATGTACTAAAGTAACATATTAAAAAGGTACTTTTTGGTGTACATTTTATTTTTTGAAATTATTTTTTTCCCTCCTCCTACCCTCAACTTTTAGGGGAAAAATCTGTTAATCTATTAATAAAAAAAAATGGCCTCATGTGTTAGGTGAAAAAAAATATATTGATATAAGATTAGACATGTATGTTAAAAACAAAATTTCTGTTATTCTTCAAAACTTCATTTCACAGTTTTGGGTGTTGTGATACTAAAATCCAGGCAGCCAAGCTGATTCTTAATTCTATGTTTATACATTCCAATACAATGCACAGCCATGACAAAGGGGACACAATGTCTGCACAATTCCTTGTCATGATGTGAAAGCCCTTAGCTGCCCCTTAAATCCCCTAATACCTGATTTCTCCAATGCCCTTTTCCACATCAAATATTTTAAGAGATAGATAGATCATTTAGACATCCACCAAAAAGCCCCCTTGCTGGTTCACACCTACCCACCAAGATTTACATTTGTGTGCCAATCTATTTTACATCAAAAGCTGGCTTGGACTTGCTACATGTTAAAGTTGGCTAATATTGCAGGGACCGAGTGTAAAGAGGTCATTTGGACACATTGTGATAGGTAGCAAGTCCTTTTTTGACCAGTTATTTCGATCATACAGAGAATAACAGTGGGTTGTCATCAATATGTTCACAAGTTTAAGAATCTTCTGATACAAGAAATATCACTGAAACTGTCCATATGGCCAAATCCCCTTAATGTTCACTCCATGCATTGCAGGTTTGCTGATCTGTCTATCTGTCTTTGCATAGGATTTCAGATTGTCTTAGTTTTGTGCAATCTAGTCTTCAATCGAGTCCTCACAGTTCTTGCTTTCAACAATCAACAACAACACAAAGTCATTTTTAATCTCCTAGTACAATGTCAATTGAAATGTCTCCAAAGAAAATATGCCTAATTACCAGTGTAAACACTTGCAAGTATTGTTTCGTAAAGGAATTGTGATTAGTCTAATGTTGTCATGGTCTCTCTTCAGGCTTGTTTTTCTCAAATGTGTCAACTGCCTTTGGTTTCCTTTTTGAGTTAATAATCAAAAGTAGCTTCCTAAGATGGTGTGAGATAACTGGTGTTCTTCCTATTAGTGTTGGTGTTATTATTTACTTTTGCCTATAGTTAATAAGCATGGAAATGTCACCATTGTATATTGCTTCCTCTGAATGTGTGAACAAATTTGTCTGACTACAGTTTAATGTCTCACTTAGTTTGTCTAGCACATTGCTGCTTAGTTGATTGAGCAGGTAAAACATTGCAATTAGTTTTTGTCTCAATTAACTTACTAATTAATATTCTAAATTAGGAGTACATAATAATGCATATCCTGGAAAATCTCTATATAACTTTGAATCCATAGCAAAGGTGATCACACGCATTGCAGACTATGTTACATGTTTGATTATAAAAGTATTATTGTAATTTACATATGAATATATCCACCACAGATCTACCAAACTGTCAAACAGGTATTTTATTATAATTTCTTCTTTATGGAATACAAACTGACTGTATATGTCTCTTGCTTGGAGAGATTTTAATATATATTTTCAATCTACAGACTTGGTTACAACTTTTTGTATATATATTTTTTCTATATATCTTAAATAATATAGGAAACTTTTTTTGTTGGAATATTTTTTTGAGACTTTCCATTCGACTGAAATTATTAGCAGGACATAAGTTTACCAGTCATATAGCATCAACAGCTCACCAGTGTAAACACAGAAACATTGCATGAAAAGGGAAAACATGAAATAATCTTCAATACATAATTAATAAAACACAAGTATAATGCTAGGAAACTTGCATATTTAAATTAGTGGCTAACTATTTTTTTGGTTAGATTTGTTTTATTGTTTGTCTTGTTATCCATAGACAGAGAGGTTAATGCTGGGAGCTATTGTTTTATTATTTTATCTCTTCTCCATCTACCCAGCCAAGTGGTTGTAATGTGTCAGAATGGCTTTGAAATGTTATATTGCCTCATAATAAAAACAGAATTTCATACAGACAGCTAGGATTGTAAAATTCAGGGGTCATTAAAATTCTCATTTTTACAATCATTTTATTACTACCTTATAAAAGTCACGGTAACAAGCTACTGTGTAAATTTTGCTTTGCCTGCTGCATCCAAAGTTGTAAAAAAAGGTTAAAGGACGACCAGAACTGCCCCTAAGGCTATTTGTACCCCCAACTCTTACTGGCTTTTAATTATTACTTTCCTTTGTTTGAAGCCTGGACAAGATATATGGACAGTGATTATGTAAAAAAACAATAAATCTCAACAAAAAAATGAAACATTGTATTTCAAATTTTGACACCAGTACAAGAAACAATTACTCCCTTATTGTTCTGTGGTCAGCCAAACCTTTGTCTTAACCCTTGTCCTTGACTGTTGATAGATGTTAGGTTTCAAAAATGTATCCACTGTACACAAGTTAATGGTTTGGGTGATGGAGTTTGTGTGCACATTTAAAATCACATTTGATCAGGTTGAAAACGTAAGGTTCAAACTTGCATTGCATTTTTCTCTTGCATCACATTTTTTTAGGCTTTCAGTATTATTCCAGAAAATCATCAGTAGAACAATTTTGTTTTGTGTGCTTTTGACAGTCAATTTTCTTCAACATTGCACTATATTCATCATGAAGTGAAAGTTATGATTTTGTTGAAATAAGGGAAGATAACTTTCTGCCTGGACATCTTTGCATTGGTATAACTATTGCTGTGTGTTATAAAAGTGATCAAACATAAGTATCTAATAATTGCCAACATAGAAAGTACCACACCACTTTGACTATCAATGACCGCATCTAGATGTTTTTCTCTTATACAAAGTGTCGCTGAAAAGATATATCTTGGCGACTTTGATGCTGTCAGCTCAGTGGGTTAAGATGGTCCTAGGTGATAAAATACTCAAAGATTTACACATAGATTGTGGTTATCAGTGTGTGCTCTGTTTACTCTGATAAAGGCAAATTGCTACCAAAACTTCGAGCTTACACCAATAATCAAATTAGGGTAATTCTGCTAATTCATTACATAATGCACACAAGTTGGATTATATTGACTGATGTCTGGATGAAATTTGAACATCATTCTAAATCAATTGTACATTCACTTTGCAAACTTTGTGGGGAAAATGCTTTCTAGGTGTTGTGATAATTGTAGGCTAAATCTAACTTTATGAAATAATAGTATGTTCAATATGTCAGTGCACGAAAAGTATCAAAATCTGCCCATCCTGTTTATTATAGGGTATGATAAAAAAAAAAAAAGCAAAATAAAATACAGAATTTCAATATTATAACTCATCCGGAACCAAAAAATACTCATCTGGGTGATAGGACATGTGGACATTGTCATGCCTGATATTTTGTGAAAAGAATGTGTTTTCTCGGTGTTTCAACACCAGGTATCTCAGAAGTATGAAGTAATTACATGGTCCATCTGTAAGAGTAACTATATTGAAGACTTATCACCCGACATATAGGAAGTTAAATATGCTTTGCATCCTGTTCTATTCGCCTCCAAGGTCTTCCAGTTCCAACTGAAGCTCCAAACTAGGCTAAAACATATGGCAATGAAACACTTGACAGATTTTACGTTCACAATACTGGTGTTAAGAACAGAACAAGGAGCGTTATTGGCACCTAGTTTGTTTGCCCGTTTAACTACTTAGTGTGGAAGAGCCAACCATTTTGTGTCTCGGAGGCGTTGTTTGCTATTTTGTTCACAGTGTTGGTAGATAGGCTTTGCGTGTTGGTGTTAGTGTTTGATGTTTCCTCTGCCCTTGTGCCTGCTAGTGGGGATGTTGTGACAGTAATTTACTAAATCAGCTCTTCACCATATAGACCTAGTAAACATCCTAAGTAAATATTACACAGCCTTGCTTCTCTATCTAATCCTCTTATGGAGAAAACTTGTATCTTGTAACTATGTGTCCTCATACTTAATGCTGCTCTTACCACTCTTGAACACTCTTTTCTTCGATCATTTCTTTCGAAATTTTGATACAAGAAAAAAATAACATTTTGCGCAGTAAACATTCAAGTTTTATTATAATAATTTGTTTGGTGGTGTTTGAAAAACAAGGGAACACACATTCATTACAGAGCTCTTGATTTGTGTTTGTGTTCCTTTTAGTAATTATTTTACCCTATTTTAATTGTATAAATATTGTGTAGCTTTCTGCCCACTTTTACCCTTTCTTTATCATCTCCCCTAACCCAAAATAAACTTTTGTTTTTCCTTGAGACAATTTCCTTTAGTTTAGAACAGTAGTTCTGTTAAAATTTATTTCATAAAACAAAGAAACTGTATTATAGTTTTTAAGTTTTAAATACCTTTCTATTACTAGTAGAAATTAAACAAAGAAATAACTGAATGGTTAGTTAGACAATGTGCACAAAGAGTCTATAGTTTTTGTATTTATGCGTGGGAATATTAATACTGGATATACAGATGTTTTCCTAGTGTTCAAGTTGCAAATGAGATGACAAAAAATGAGAATTTGTTAGTGGACATTCAATCGTTTCTGTCTGGACTGTTGTGTTTATACCAGTTACCTGTACTTTACCTGTACAATACTACACTGACAACCTCTCAATCTCACCTTGATCACATCTCATTGTCACACTAATTGCACTCAGAGGTTTCCATTCAGTCACAGTTTGTAGCCTGTTCTAGCATTTCTTACCTGGAAGTGTGTGGAGATTGTGTGACATTGTGCGCTTATGATTGCCACAAGCCGACTTTTTTGGTCAACGTTTACCCCTCTCTGTGGGAAATCAGACAATTTGTTAATACCTTTCTCAATATCCTACTGTCAGCTCTGTTGGTGGTCTTGTATTTATTGTTATTGTTTGTGGGTGTTGGTGTTTACATGTGTTTAATCCCCAATGCAATGGTAAAGTATCCTGCTGGTTATTGGTACACAATGGCAGCAATATGGACGTTAACGGCTTGTTTGTTGGTTTTCCTAGTAATGCTATGGAAATGGGTTACAGCTTTTAATGAATCAATGACAGCACTAGGAGGGGTTTGTCATAGTAAGACTTCCCTTGTTCACACTCAGTAGGGGATACATGCAACACCATGCTATTATTTCTCTTCTATATGCTTTGTCTGAAGATTACCGAGCAAGCATAGAAAACTGTCACATATTTTGATTTTTAATATCCTGCCTAGTAAATTGTTTGTTTTAGAATGATTATTTAGATCAATATTTTTGATAGAAGTATTGTTTTCTAGGGGAATCAATTTTTTATTTCGCATTTTTGATTGTTTAAAAGTTACAATAAATCATTTCTATTTTGATAACAAATTATTTGCCATCGATAGGGTCAGACTGGGTAGGGTAGTTGTTTTGGTTTTTTCTTTATTTAAGATATGTCAACGTAATAGATATATCTAATAGCTTTTTGTACAATGTCAATTAAGTGAAAATATTTTAGCACTATGATCTGTTTACATATTTTTGTTGTTGTTTTTGCATATATCTATTCATGATATGCGTTTATTCAGTAGATTGTTTTCATTTCAAAAGTTGTTTTCCTTTTTCATTATTTTTAAAAGATGATAATCATTTCTTTGAACTTTATATTGACTAACAAGTGAAGAATTTAATCTATAATTATTTTCTTTTGACATTAAAGCAAAAATTTCATCAGTCCAATTTTACAGTGAAAATATTGACACTGTCATATTTGATCTTATTTAAGTTTTGTTTACTTTTTCACAAAGTATTTTATCTACAAAGCTGTCAAAACTGCAGGATAAGAAATCAGAGAGAACCATCATCAGAAATCTTCGGTAAAATCAGCTAATGAGAGACTTACCCCTAAAGAGTTGAGAAACATATTGGTTGTATTGAATATAGAGAGAAGAGAATAATAGAATTAAGAGATAAAGATCCTAAACTGTGCATATGCTGTACAATCTGAGACAAGTAGGGGTGACATAGGTATGCAGGAGTAGAAAATGATTCTATTGTCCACCCCTTGATATCTTCCCACAATCACTTCCCTAATACCCCTTTATTCCTTAATTATCAACCAACATTGTAAATTGACTTTTTTCAGTGACATTGGCAATCTTTGCTTCAATATGCCTAGTAAGTCTAAATATAAAAGGTATGCTGAGTAACCCCCCCCCCCCCCCCAAAAAAAAAAAAAAAAAAAAAAAAAAAAAAAAAAAAACAAAAAAAAAACAACTTGAAACCATCTTACTAGTTTTGTAACCTTTCCAATATTGTTAAAACAGCTTTTTGGATGCGGTTCTTTGGTGATAGATTTGAACATAATATCTAAACCTTTTGCTTACTGAACCAAACTTGTAGCCATATTAAGCAGGTGGTAGGCTTAAGTAAGCTTTACTTTCCAGTCTATTTTTCTTACATACTGTTGTCCCATTGGCGATAGATTGATTCCCAAACAACTAGTTCAAAAGGTATATTGCCACAAGGAATAAAGTAATGTATCTGTTACCTAGATAGTGTGACCATATTGATGGATGAATGCAAAACAGTTCTATCTGCTTCTTTATTGAATAACACTTGGAATTCTTTTACTTTTACTCCTCCATATAATGTTGCCAGTCTTTGATCTTCTAAGCTGTACTTATTATCGAGATTTACAGATATTTATGCTTTGAAACACCCATATGGTTCAACAGTCAAATGTGCAACAGTCAATGTGCAACAGTCAATGTGCAACAGTCAATGTGCAACAGTCAATGTGCAACAGTCAATGTGCAATAGGTGGCATACATTTCTATACATGTATTATATTCATGTACTGTCCAGTAGCTGTATGACCCCCCTTTTTTTCTTTTTATTTTGATTAGAAAACATTATGGTTGCTCTGAACTTGTTACTATTAAGTTAAAATGAAACATAAATTATGTCCAACATGCTGCTATACATGTATCTGTTTATTATAACATTTGAAGAATTTATTACCTAATGGTTTTTTGTCTTCTTCTTTTTCAGTTTGAACGAGTTTGGAATAGTGCTAAAGGAAGAAGAAAAGGACAGGCCTATGATTTCAAGGTAAACATAATTTTCAAAATAAAGTCGCTTTTAATCTGTTAGAAAGGAAAGGAAACGTAATTAAAGAAATCAGTAATCGTATATCAGTATTGTGTTGTATTGTGTAGCGTAGTTGTTAGCCATGGATAAGGTGTTTTAGCTTTCCTGTTTGGGTTGAAAGTTGGTCATTTCCTCCCAGAGTGCAGATTATATGTTTGTTTGGTGTAAAATGGCCTATAGACCTTTGTGACCCGACTGATTTTATCTTCCTGTGTGAAATAATTAGCCGTGGTTACATTCTTTGCCATCTAAAGCCTCTTTCCTTCCTATACAAGTGCAACTTTTAATACCCCTATTGCACATAAAGGGTCAGGGATAATTACTAGGGGCTACCTATAGTACTACAACAGCTTACCTGTAGTCTCCATTCATTCATCCATTCATTGCTTGGAGGTGGGAGGAGTTACCTGAGGTCATGTGACATAGTGATATGATCTGATTGGTTGGGACTATTGGTCAGTTGTATATTACCTGGTGGAGGGGGTGGAAGTGGAGTATTGTAGTAGTAGGTCAAGCAAGTGAAAGGGTCAAGACTGAAAATAGGGTTAGGGGGAATATAGGGTGGAAGCTGTCAATGTTAGAGATTCAGTAGCCACTTGAAGTCATTAAATGGAAAAGTAGAGGGTACATGAGGTTAATACTAAAGTAATAAGAAAAGAATTTATTGATAATAATTCTGAAAGACAGTTTGCTATTATATTGACAATAGTCATTGAGATAATACATGTGAAATATAAGACACTATTATAAGAAGATGGCATGCTCATTTCTTGTGAACGGATTAATCGGACTGTCACTGGATTTATCACCTATTTCACCACGCCGACAAGAGGAGAGGTAATAACATCTTGTATTACTAAATATTAGACAATCATTACATTATGAGGTCAATATGAGGATTTATTGACCTGAGAAAATTCATATTGACTTAGGCAGTGCCAAGGTTGACATCACTTTTTCAGGTGAATAACTCCTCATAATATCTATATCTAAATCTTGAATAATTTTAAGTTGTCATTTTTTGTGACCTGCAACTATTTTGTTGAACTGTTTGGTAACTTTCTAATGCTAGTTTTCTACTTGGCAGACATTTGTTGTCATTATGTTTACCTGTCAGATATATCAATCAAGATCCATTAACTGACTTTTCTTCTAATATATTGTCATTACATTTACTGGAGATTGCTTCTTTATTTCTATCTATACTTGCTCTCTGTATTCTATCTTTGTGTACAAACATGCTTTAGAGATGCCTATCAAATTATATTAGCCCAACAATATAGTTTTACTTGTCTTTTCACTTCCATGGGCAAATTGACTCTTTCTATATGTATATAGGAAAAGAAAGATATATGGATGCCATTGTAACATTGCAGATTTAGGTAAAGATAATCTTGCAGTTCCTAGGAGTTAGTACAGATAGGAGTTTAACAATGATTTGCTAAGCCATCTGGTTCATGAAGGTTAATTTTATGCATACAAATACAATGTTATACCTGCATATTACATTTATTGGATAGCTTTATGAGTGTTGGCAGTTTTCATCAAGTACCTGGCCATAGCAGATGTTGTATCAATTATGTTGTTATATCATGTTGGGCATGGAGGCTGTAACCAAGGTGGCTGGGCTGCTGGAGGGAGTGACCATATGCCTGTTAATTACCTGACAACACAGAGGGAGTTCTGGGGTACACTGGGTACAAGCGAAAGGGTTCTATCAGCTTCTTTATTCATTAGCACTTTGACCCTGTTTAGCTTCCATCCCCTTGGAAATGCAAATTATGAAGGTTATTTATATAAAAAAAAAAATTGCACTAGATACATGAACAGTTCGCACTACCTGGATATATACAGAATATGTTATGATTAAAAGAAACTACCGAAGAAAAGCATGTACAATGAAATCGTCATAACTAGAAAATTCATTCAGTTTTGGTGTATGGAAGGTGGGTAACCTAGCAAGGGTGAAACTTTGGAAGTAACTATGATTTTAATGAAAATGAAAAAAAAGTTTAGTGTATAGGGGTTATTTAGCAGTTGGACAAGTTTGCATAAGAAATATACTCCAGTCTTATAGGGTCTTGACACAGCAAACATTTATTCTTATTCAGGTTTGTGTTGGTTATTCAGTTTAGTGTTGTGTGTGTTTGGGGGTTAAAGGGATGAGGATTACAACAAATCATTTAATCTTAGTCAAGACACGCTTTGTAAGTAATATGTTGAGTGAGATTTGCAGGCTCTGATCAGTTTATCCATCCGCATTGTCTGACAAAACACTTCTTCTTGCTTGGTAATCCATCGTTGCTGAGATGCCTATTGTACTTATGTTTCAAAGGTGTTGCAATATTTTGTTTAGCACTACAACACTGATAGTAAATCTTCAACAACTTTGGAAAATGGTGGTAGCACAAAAATTGAAAATACAAAACATAAATATTAGCTTTGATCTGATGACTTGTTAGTGTCTCCAATCATCCAATAGATTGCAGCACCTTGTCTTCTGAAAACAACATCATCATATGTACTTTGTGATGGAATCATTGTCCTTTATTGCCCTTTATCGTGTGTTTTCTGTATTTATCTAAAGGCTTTTAAGGGGTCATATAAAACATTTTCTTTACAACTTTGGTGCTCTGGTAATTGTTATCTAATTGTCAATATTGTAATTAGGGATATTTGTGGGCTATAAAGTTATTTGTTGTAAGGCGACTTGTATATATTTGCACAAAGGGGGAACCGATGTTTGCTCTGGGGTAAGGTAATCTGCTTGAGTCCTGAATTACTTGATAACACTTTGGTGAGGGGGTTTGTATATCTATGTTCTTATACAAAGGGCAGACGTTCCTATTGGTCAGAGATTTGAATTTGTGTCCGGTTGAATTAGTCAACGTCATTGGATCAAAATTGTGATGAAATGTTACAGATATTGAAAGTTGGGATTTCAAGATACAAAAGATTTTGCCTAAGCTATTTCTATCCTCTTTTTGAGCTATAACATTTCATTCATTTTCATTAGAAGCAATCACCTACAGAATTTTTTTTAAATTTGGTCAAAAGCATTTTAAATTCATAAAATCGCATACAAGTTTCATTAGGTTTCAACTACTACTTTTTACAGTCATAGTAAAACAGACAGAGATAAAACAGAATAGGATTTGCATGCTTTTTGAAGAGTTAAATGAATACAATTCTTGATTTCCTGTTTTGAGGAAGTGGATAACTATAAGAAGTCTCAATTTGTGTGATGAATGCAACAGGGTTCTTAGTGCTATTGTATATATATAAGCAGATAGAACCGTTTTGCATTTATTCCCTCCATTTGTGATTTGTCTGGGCCATTCATTACAGCATGTCCACCTTACATTATATGAGTACAGTGTATAGGGTCCCTGTGACACATTGACATCTCCCATCCTTATACCATACAGCCTGGGTTAATGACATGGGAGGTTTGGTTTGTGTATCTACCCCGACTTGTTTATACATCATACTGTCATGTCTATAGGCAGAATATGTCCAACAAAGTCATGCTCTAGCCCAGTATTACCTTTTGATGTACCAAGTATGTCTGATGTAATTGTGTGATGTAACTTATTAATTCACCAGACAGTGTGCAATTACTACAATAAACATTTGTCTTTTCCTCAGCATTTGTTTTCTTTGCATCAGGAAATTGGCCTTGGTCATGTCTGATTGCAATTATTGTGTATGTTGCTGGCAAAAGAGGACACACTTTACATGCATACAGAATAGGAGGATGTGGAAATCATTATATGAAAAAGTATTTATTGTCTTTTTAACACAACTTCAAGTCTAAATGTCTGTGTATAGTACTTGCATTATTTCAGTGTTCTATTCACATCATTGTCACAATTCTAATTTCCAATACAAAAACAAAGCCCACCGTTTCACACTCTTGTCTGAAAAATGATAACTTTTAGGTGCACACAATAATCTCTCAAACAAAAGATGTGGACAGTCCTTAGTAATATAATTTGATATCTCAGAATCACATTTGATATGATTTGCGCCATGACAATTCAATTTCTCTCAATAGCAATTACCAATTTCGCATCTTTATAATGGAATGCACCATGTTAATGATTAGAATGAAAGGGTAATTATACACATGTGCATGAAGCAATTAATGCTGGTGATACAATTATTGGTAGATGTTGTGTCTGTGTTAGTTTGGGGGATGAAAACCTATAATTAATTTACATTGGGTTGACTGCTGCATGGTGTATAGGAATTTGTTAAATACGGGGCAATAGATTTTTAGTTAGGGTCTTAATTATTGAATGAATCTGATAATTGTATAGTAGTTAATGATAAGTCTGGATATAGGAAATGCTGGTTACAATGGAATGAAAGATGTTTCCTATTGAAGAGTCAACAAAGGGGAGACAATAAAGGGACCCAGTTGGTGGTGAGAGTGTAAGGGTTGAGTGAACACTAGGGGAGAGAAAAAAGGGCCAGGGGCAGGGTAATAATGTAATCTGTTAGATCAGTGATAGGTTGTGTCAAGGTTATGTCACCCTTGTTAATTGTATTCAATATATAACAACTTATAAGTGGATGGGTTTGGGTAGTTTATTGAACCAGCAAAGTATGTAAACAAATAATGAAATACTGACAACCTGTGCTGGTCTTGGGTGGGCTTTAGGGGGTTGGTAAGACAGTTTACGGTAATTTATAATAAGACAATATAAATCAAGAGAGATCTGAAGGAAGACATTAATTTATTTATTAAAATCTGTTCAAAGTTACCTAATGTTTGACAGCAAGGAAACTTATTCATATTACTGAAGTTTGATATAAATAATAATCACTGGTGACATCACAGCAAAGGCATGGTTGAACGAAAATATGAGGAAATGGTAAAATAACATTATGCAAGTGTAAAGAATGTAGGACAATCCTGAGAATATTTTTAAAAACAAAACTGTCAAGACTTGGTTGTGTAACATATCAAATAATGAGATTTTTTTGATTGTTCTCTTATACACTGACACATTTACCATTTTCTGAAATGAACAGATGAACTAGTAGTTTAATGTTATTCTTGCACAAAGTTAGGCATTTTAAGTTTGTATGAATGTAGGTTTCTGTTGGCCATCAGTTCTGCTTGTCTCAGCATTTTTTTACAAGAGGATTTATAAAAAAATGAAATTATATTTAAAGTGACAACTTGGTGCTTGATATGATTTTGGGGGTCTCATTTCTGTTTATGTCTTATGAATGATCCCCAACACATGGCACTTCTATCCTTTTTATTGTTCAATTGTAACAGAACAGAATATCTTGGAATGCAATACATTTTCCATATAAGTTAGTAAGTATGTGTTTGTCTTGTCAGTACTTTTTCTAGCTGTTTTCAATCGGGTGGTAATTGAAATCCAATTACTGGGTGAGATGTTGCACACATGTGATAACTATCTGCCATACAATATCTAACTGTGGCATCAGCAGCAGTGTGGGGCTAAATAACACAGGGATAGTAATCTATATAGCATCTAAAGCACTAATATAGTATAAGGATATTGCAAGACTTTTAGTAAGAGCTTAGTATGCACATGTCTTTAAGTACCAGCTACAAGAAAATGAGTACCCAACATTGATTACTGTTTTAGTTGTCATGGTAACAGAATGGAAATAATATGACAGTGTCAATAAATGAAAGCATTTACAAATACCCTGTTTCAAGCATTAGATGGAAGAAATAAAGAATATATATAACATAGCTCTAAAGAAAATAATTACAAACTTATTTCGCTAATCAGTTAAATATGAAGACAATGATTTCATTTCTTATAACATTTAGTTGTAAACATTTTACTTTGGCTGACACATTTACACATTTTATTGACCCTATTTAGAAAGACAAGTATGCGTCTGTCATTTTGGTACCTACTGAGCTAATTCTTTCTGCACTGGGTATATACTAGGTGTGGTGTGTTCTGTGTTCAAGGGCCTGATGCCTATCTGTGAGATATCAATTAGCATTATGTTGTAAGTTTTAGCCCATCAGGTGCCTGCATCTTGTTATGGCTGCCACTATCAAGGGTCCACATCTCAGTGTTCAATACTTTATAGGTCCGAAACCCCGGGGCCATCACTCCAGGGTCTGACCACAAGTTTTATTGGTCTGTGGCGGGAGATGTAAAGGGCTTCTGTACTCAATATGACCATAGTGTTTTATTAGCTTGAAGCAAAACTATTTTAACACTGTTTGCAGTTTAGAGACAGTTGATTCAGTATTGAAGTCAGTTTTTCAATCATAGTATTTTTATGTTCAGATATACTTTTTTATTGCATTCTTTTCAACTCTTGTATCATAAAGATGGCTGGGGATGATATTGCTAAATATGTAACTGACCTTATGTACTGGGTTTTCATTTAACTGTGATGTAGAATGCTTTTAAAAGTTGTTAAATGCATTCAACTATAAGGCCACAAAATAAGTAGTTTGATTTTTTTTTTAATCTGGTGTATCAAATTGTTTGTTCTGATTTTTTCCATCATAGATCTAAGTATATTTATGATTGTACTTAAATTTAATAAACTTTTTTATGAATGAAGAAAAATAGGTCAGTGTTTGCATCAGGATAGGGAAGCTGATACTACTAATGTCAGGAAGCTTGTGAATGTCGTAAAAAACATTAACCCCAATATACAAGAGCATGTAGGTGTTTATACAGTGGTGACATGTTGTATACAGGGCTGCCTAGTTTCACAGCAGGGCCAGTCCCCAGTGTGTGAACTATTGGCTACCAGTGACAACAGCAGGGACCATAAATCATAAATTCAATTATCACCTAGCTGTCATATTGTCCACTGTGTAGATCAGTTGACCGACCTATTGATAATGTGGGTATTGACTCCTGACAGGTTGGGATAATTAATTTAATGTATTAAACAGTTGAAGGTTATAGGTATTATTTAAAGAAAAAACATAACAACTAATACATGTAAAAGAAACACTTTATTTTATTATAGTTATAAATAACAACAGAAAAAAGAAACATCACAAAATATAAAATTTGATATCTTTTATCCATTTGTGTTATTTTGCTAGCTTAATTTATTTTTATTTGGGTTGTAGAGAAAATTCAGTTCTTCTTGTAATGTTAAGTTAGATAACCAGGATAATTTTTCATAACTCTAAAACTTGGAATTTTGTATATTTTCAGAAGGAAGAGTGTTGCCTTCCGTCGATTTAACAGTATGCCTGTACCAATGATGAAGTTGAGCCCTGAGCTGGATAACAACATGAACCACTCAACGCCTCAGACTATGGACATTGCAACCACACAGCTCAATGTCAGCGTTAACTGTTCAACATACACCGACGAGAACAGCGATCCCCAAGTCTCTGACTACAGCAACAGCAGTGGTAGTAGCAACGGGTCAGTCAAGGGTAGCTGTGGGGAAAAGAAGGCCTCGTTTTACTTTGAGGAGAGTTGTTCACAGGACAGTGGTCTAGAGGCAGATAGAGGCGATAGTGGAGATGCAAAATGCTTGGTATGTAGTGTGTGCTAATATAAACTTCAATACAAAGACCAACATCTGTTGTTTCTAGAGATAGGTTAAAACATTCAATTGTTTACAAAACTCAAACTTTTATGACAGTAGGACATGACAAAAAATGCCTTTGGCTATAATTTTTTTTTTAATTTTGAGTATGCTGTTTGACATTGAATTATGTGATGGTTACCTGTATTGTGCAAATTGAAACAATGCATGTCCAATTTACCTTTAACAAAATCAATACTTTATGAAAATAAATATATATACTTATTTTTGTCGCGAAAATTAAAAAAATCAATTGGGAGATCTCCCCCCCCCCTACATTTAAACAACTTGTATAATCATGTGCACATTTTTATTTTGAGATGAAACTTTTTTTGCTTGCTATTTAAACCTATTACAATGTTTGGCTATTGTTATTGCAGGATGATAGGTTTACGTTTGCGGCACCAAAAGGTTTACCGTTGAGACGTCAGGTGAAGATGATTAGTGAAGACACCTGCTCACCATTTAAATACTCACCAGTGAAAAATACATCACCTTCCGATAGAGCCAACTCAAGCATGGTTGGAAGCCTGGTAAGCTATATGTCCTGTCACCTAAAGGTTATAAAACGACTAAAGAACCAACTTTGATGTTTTATATGCTTTGGATATTATAACTGGAGATATCGTATGACGAATCGTAAACTTCCACTCTTTACTTTGTACTCAAAGCTATCTATAAAGCGTACCAGTGACATCAAATCATGGTATCAGGTTACAGAAGGTAAAAGTTAACAAGGCATAAGAAACTCTCATAGTCTGGTTTCAAATTAACAAAAAACAAATACAGGTGAAGGATCAATATTTGAAAAGTTTGGTTTTTAAAATATTGGTGTGTTTATTTTCCATCAGTGCCTGTTTAGTGTTGGTCTTCAGTTACTTAAAAAAGGTTGATCCATCACTTGAAGTACTGGTTTGATACTAAGGCTGAATGGGTTAAGCACAGATAGTTATGTCAGGAAACTGAAGCAATTAATATACACACAGGTAATGTAATGTGTTAACATTAAACTGTTCTTTTCTTTCAGGATTTCTCTGGGGAGTTTGTTAACAAGATGTTAGACGAGGTGGACAGTCCACTGAAGATTTGTCGACTGACCAGCATGGATGAGGGATTCGGTGGTGACGACTGCTTCCTGGACGTGATGGACGCAGAGGTGGCAGCACTGACCAGTCGAGACACAGAGCCAGGTCGTCCATCAGCAATGTCCAGTCTGATTAATGCCCCAGTACTAAACAAGAACATTCACTCCTCCAGTCAGAATGATGAGGATGATGATACACCTGTGGTAAGTCTTGGGAAAATATCTGTTTTCTCAAAAACTAAAAAAATAAGATCATAAAAACCTCTATACCTGTTTTACCTAAATGTTAATAATAAAGTCCCTGATTTATTACGCATTCAAGAAAAGCATCATTTGAAAAAAATACTTTTACGGTAACCGCAGCAATTGTAAATTTCTGTTGCATGCTATTGGAAGTAAATGTAGACTTAAGACAATGCTTTTATTCAATACTTTTATATTTTCAACATAACTTATCATGGGAGAGTTGGAATTTATGCACACAACTGAATAAAAAGGCCCATTTTTAAGTGATTTTGCAACTTTCCGCATAAATTGATAAACTAAAAAGCTAAGTATTCTTAATTTGTTTATTTGCAGTCTCGCAGAGTTTTGTGCAGGAGAAACATCAGTCGCTCAATGTCCATGGATGTTCGCCCACAGCGTATGTCCTTCAAAAGGGAACAACCAGACAGCAGTGACTCACCTGAACAGCTGTCTTTTAAACGTAACCAACCACAAGATGAGAGCACACCTATACAGCAACAGAAGAGAAGACGTCCAAGCTCTGTACTGGAGTCTCCAACAACTGTAAGTATAAATCATGTGTATTTTGGTGTGCATGCTAGTATTCAAGTAAGAAACAGTTGAAAATTTAAAGAACCACCCTTTTTTTAAAGTTACATATTAATTAGGGCACACAACGACAAATATTCGGGGCATGAGTTCAGGTTTAAAGTACTTGAATTCAGTAAGTTTTTATGAGACTTAATACAGAAAATTTCAATGAAAAAAAAGATTCTCAGATCAGTCAATTCATTTGAATGATAACTTGATTATTAACATGCCTGCTTTGAATGTTGTTTACTTTCTCTTCATCAAACTGGTTACAATTGGTTAAAATTATGTTTCCTGTTATCCCTATAGGCTGCATCAAGACCTCCAACACTTCACAGATGTCACTCTGAGTCCGAGGCAACTATCAAGTCTGCCTTGGCACGACAAGCTGATGAACCAGACCTGGTCGGAGACTGCTCTAAGGTAAGAGAGAACACTAGACCTGATAAGTTTTAATAGTTTCAGTCACACGATACAGTGATTGTGATTTGTTACCTATAGTTATGAAGGAGTAACACAACATAGAAAGTAGTTTGATAAAACTAATTGTTTCACTTAATTTGAACTGTACCTTCAGACTTAGCTTTGACAATGTTAATTTTAATGTATACTAATATGAGAAGAAAATCAAAATTAAGATAAATGAACAAATAATTGAATTTGACAAAACAACCAGATTTTGACATTGAGATTTTAGAGTTTTTCAAGGCAGTAAACAATCTTCATTTCTTCTTTACAGACTTATTGTCTACCAACCATGAGAGGCAAGCACCAGGACTTGAAGTCTATATCAGCTGAGACGATGTCCAGCCTGTTGAACGGCGACTATGATGATGATGTTGAGCAAGCCATAATAGTAGACTGTCGATACCCGTATGAATTTGATGGAGGTCATATAAAGGTAAGCTGATACTCTGTTTAGACTTTTGTTTAGAAAATTGTGATGAACATAAACAATATAAAAACCAAACAAAATAGTATATTGTTAGATCTACAACATGTTGATCTACACAGGAAAGTAATATGATAAAGAAAGGTCTTGTAAATGAGTTGATATTGTTCAATCTTTAAAAGTTTTACAAAAGCAATTTAACCAAAAAATATGACAAAAGTTGTGAGATTGCTGTGGAACTAAAAAAGGAACCAAGCATTAGACTCTTCCCAACCCTAGTTTGTTTGAGAAGGCATACCATTTCACCATCAGTTTCATAGTGTTTGAATATTACACAGCATTGTATCTTTGTTTTCCTCAGGGAGCCAAGAATATCTACCAAGCTCAAGAGATCATGAAAGAGTTCCTAAACAACCCCATCAAACCTAAGGATCCTTCAAAGCGTGTTGTGCTCATCTTCCACTGTGAGTTCTCCTCCGAGCGTGGCCCCAAGTTGTCACGGTTTCTCAGGAGTCAGGATCGTATGATGAACAAGGACTGCTACCCATACCTTCATTATCCAGAGCTGTATCTTCTGGATGGCGGATACAAGGTCTACTTTGAGACTGAGAAGGTAAATATCTTAACCAATCAATTACCATAACATTGTACTATAGCAGTTGTCAACTAAGAAACGTGTGAAAATTGAGTTTAGAAATTTGCAGTATAAGTTCAAGTAGGCATGGATGTTTTGAGTTTTTGAAGCTAGTGTTCGTGTCTGTGAATTGAAAAAGTTGCTCACTGTTTAAATGTAAGTATGCATGGAAGAGTATCAACATTTTACACAAGCTTTTTCTACTAGTTATGAACCAATCGAAGCAGCTTGTTTGTTATGTGTTTTCTACAGCATACTTATGTTATATTTTATTATTTTCCAGGCATTCTGTGTACCTCAGACCTACAAGCCTATGCTCCACAAGGATCACGCTGAGGATCTCCGCCATTTCCGTATCAAGTCCAAGTCCTGGGCCGGTGAACAGCGAGCCAGCAGATCCGGGTTCAGACCCCTCAAGTTCTAGCACCTCCTTACATCATCTCACAATCACCCGGTTCATTATAAAGGCAGCTTAGTACTTCATCAGTCATTCCTACGCCGTCCGGGGACCAAAGTTATCAAAACAGGGATGAATGTGTATCTAAAACTTGTTGGGAAAAAAGTATGAGTTAACTGTGAACAATCCTGGTGTGAAACGAAAGCAAACAAGACACTCTATTTGTTTTTATTTAGAATGCAGGTTTCTGTTTTTGTTTTTAATGCTTTTAAGTTTGTTCTGTTGCTGTTTTTTATAGAGAGAGAGATATATATGTGGAAAAAAATATTATATGATATGTTTGTTGCCACGGTGATGTTGTAGTTGTTGGGTCACCGTTGGCAACCGTTAGTGTAAAGTGCTCTAGCTCTGTATAGATATGTAGATATTGTACAGGACGATGCATGCGTGTAAATATCTTCAGACTAACGCACCCGTGAACAAAATTGAGCACCTATATATTATTCACTAACCACTCTATATGTAAAGTACCACTGAACTAGCGCTTACTGACTTAATGAGTTGTCGCTTAATTTAACTTATTTACAACAGCTTTAACATAAATCACTAAAACAATCAACACATTTTGAATCTGATTTGCTCAAGTTCTCACTAACTATTTAATACACATCATTTGTCACATTTAAGTGCATTTAGTGTACACCTTTTGTGTGAATGTGTTTTTGTCAGGTTGATTATTGCTTAAGGTGGTATGTTTTCATTGTAGACTCTTGATAGATTAAAAAGGCTAAATTGTTTTGTGGTAGGTTGCAAACTGACTGAATCTAAGTTATTTCTCTGAAAATGACTTTATTTTGGAGTCTAAGAAAAGTTGACTCATTTTTGAATCTAGACAGAAAGGGCCTTTTTGGAATTCTCCATCAAATAAGAGTGTAGTATAAGGAGCCATTTTTGTTTAACACTTGCATGTAAATTGTGTTTTTGAATGATTGTTCGGTCGATTTGAAAAGCAAGAAATGAATTACGCTCTGCAGCTAACATCTCTGTTAAAGGGAAAGAGCTGCAAAAATGAGATGAATGAGTGTGTGTGTATGAGAGTGTAGCTTAGATTATGTTTGTGTGAGAACTATTTTTACTTTTCTTTCTGTCTTCTCTGTTTCTCCTCTATCCTCTACCTTTACATTTGTCACCTCGAACAAAAACTGATGTGCTTTGTTTATGTCTATGTTACTTTTCTACTTGACTTGTCCGACAAATGGTTATCAGCAATTGATTGAAACATGAAAAGTTTTAGGTTATCGACATTTTGGTAAATCTATGATTATCATGGTAACTTGAAAAAGTGGGGGTGGAAACATGATGCAAGATTTAGTAATGAATGAAGTTCTGTTACAAATCATGAAACCAAACAACTGTACAAGGTCATATAGAGAGTGCTAGAACCAATATTTATTATTTCGCCCTGTTGATGTTTGTGTGTAGATAGATGTGTATAGTAATCAGTAGCGTAGTTGACTAACATATGACAAAAGAAAAAAAACTAACTGAAAAAAACAACAACGAAAAATGGAACAACCGGTTGACACGCTTGGTCACGAAAATCCTTTCCAAAGTGTGCTATTGGTGGCGATTCTTGTCACCTATCTAACTTATTTATTGAAAAAAAGAAAAGAGAAAAGAAGACGAAATACAAAAGAAAAGAACACACGAAAAAATCAAAGAAATACAAGTATATAAGAAAAAGAGTCAGAAGTGTAACATGTAGGGTGTCCAGTAAGATATCAAAATCTCTCATCATTTCTTTTACTCGTTTTTTTTTTAATCATGAAACCGCATTCTAATCATCATTTCTTTTACATTTTTATTTTGTATTCTTCATAAATTCCACAATGTGTTCAAACCAATGTGTTCATTTTGATATATTTTTTATCAGGTATTTTTATTAGTGTTATTCATGGATAGAGAAAACAATTCATTCTTTATTAATCTCCTGTCTGAGTAATTGCTGAATTAAAAAGTGAAATATAAATGAAGTTACTATGTACTTCAGGGCAGGAGTTTTTATGGGTTTTTATTAGTTTTCGTATTGTGTTCTTTTCCGTACATAGTATATTGTCTTATTTATTCTTGTCATGCTATTTATTTATTCTCTCCTTTTTTCGTTGTATACTGCTTTCTGCGTGTTTTTCTCCCTGAGTTAAGTTTGAAGTTGTCTGATACCACTGAAGGGGACTCTCCCGAAAGAGTTGCCATACAATCACATGCATTTAGTATGAACAAAATCGAAACATCAAGCAAAATTTTGAAATTAAAAAAAAAATCGTTGATTTACTTTGGAAAATGTATGCTTTGTGAAATTGTGTTCATCGATTTTGGGTTTACTTTGAATTTTTTTTTTTTCATTTTTGTTTGGCAGATTGTGATGAACTTGATTTGAACAAAGGGAGAAAACTGTGTCATAGCTTAGCAACAGGTATAGCTGAAATAAACCATGTATAACAAAATAATACTTGTGTTGACTTGTTTCTTTCATTTGTAAGCCAATTGGCATTGTCAAGTTGTGGTTACCAATTAACTTCTGCGAAAATACAAACACATCACATACACACAAGAAAAGCAGCCAAATTTATACATGGTATTGGTACAGCATTCTACATGAAACTTAACATGGGCATGTTTAAATAAATTTGTTCCAGAACTAAGTTACAAGTAAGGCCACACACATGATTATTTTAACACACAAAAACAACATGTTTTATATCTAATTCAATTATACTCTTGTATGGTAACACGAAAAAAAAATCCAATAACTATTAGAAGACTAGTTACAATATTGCATTTTCTCCATTGCTAAATATAGTATTATTCAAGAAGAATTTAGATCTACAATGATGTTTGGTTTTGGTTTTAACAAGGGGACTTATTTGAGACTTAAGTCAATCTTCCATAAGGCCCTCAGATGTGAACACTACAACAGGGAACTGAAAGCACCGGGGAAAAAGAGCTCCTCTTTTAGAAACACATGAGTCTTTAGAGCATATAAGTAAATGCAGATAAGGGATGAAAATTGACTGTCTTAAGATTAAAACTTCAAAATAAATTACAATCTTGAGACATTTACATATCAATAAAGAAATCTATGTTCTTGTAACAGTTAGTTATTGTTGCAATATAACTGAACTGTTCACATTGATGATGTCTGGAGAAGACCAAAAGCTATCAGACTATGGATTCTAGAGTCTACATGAGATCTATAAAAAATATGCCACATGTGGATCACCTTAATCACAAACAAAAGGCTAAAGCATTGAATCGCATCTTTTTAATAGATGCTTTACATGTCGTAAACTGTTTATTTTCAGTCGTAGGTCATTTCGATCAGCCGGAATCTGTATCATATGATTCTATGCGCACGCGCAGTCGTATGATTAAGGAAGAAGAAATAATTTGCGTTTCATGTCCCAAATTTCCACCAAAGTGGTTGGTAAGTTGTTTCCCATCCTTTTTATTTGTCATGGCTTTAACAAAGAAAAGGAGAGAGTGCATAGTTAACTACAAATTTTATGACCGATGCAACACAAGAAAATCACCATTGACGATGCGGAACGCAAGTGTTTTGTTTTCCTGGTTTCGTACTCAACACGTTTCATACACTCAACGTTGGCTCAGTGATTATTTCGCGCAAATGTCCGACAGGGTGCTTGTGCGGATATTTGTCTATGAGGAATAGTGAAATGATTTAATTGTTTTTGTATTAATTGTATACTATTATTATTAGTTAATTTTTAAATCAATTATTTGTACACACATCTTTTGTTAATAAGTTGTTTTTCTTTTTTAACAGAACATATTCCAGTTGATTAACTGGTGTTCAACCAACGTTTCCACATTTCACAGGAAATTTATTTCAAAAGTGGCAGTCAATTAAGTCTGGACACGCAAGTTATGAGCGAAAACTATCTATCACCATGGTTAAGTCTTTAATCTCAACACCATAGGAATTTAACTCTTCTTTTTTTTGAGGCCACAGAAATATGTGGTGGAAATCCATCTGGTGGACAGTAATTTTTGAGAAAAAAGCAAAATACACCTTTACTCCTCATATATTTAAATGTCTTTTACTCAGGTATGGTAAATGGAAAGCAGGATGAATCTTAGTGAGCAGTCTCGGAAGGCCATTGTGCAGGTGATCGGGGCAGAGTGCTTCAAACCACTGGTGTTTAAAGATGCTGTTAAAGTTAGCACCAAAATCACCGTTCTTATTGATCAGCTTGTAGAACAGGAATATGACTTTGATCATACGTTTCTCAGGTAAGAGGCTCTACAAGAAGTACCCTTGCTTGCAGTAGTGGTATGCTTCTTTAAAAGCACTCTCGCACATTGTTAAGTTGCACAATTATTTGGCATCTTGTTAACTCTGAAACAGCTGATTCTATAGAAAAGGTGTAATCTATAATCAATGCAATAACATGATGTGTGTGAAAATATGTTCTAACTGGGCTTGTTTTATTCAAGGCGTAAAAGTGTGTGTTTCTGAAGTTTTGCATAAAATAATGCTTTTGTAAAACAGAATTCAAGGGTGTTCATAGGCCCAACTATATTGAACTCATTAGAAAAGTATGAATGTCAAATCCAAAGTGAGACTCTTTGCAGATGACACTGCTCTTTATCTTACCATCTCAGCATCTTCCCAATCAGAGATTCTCCAGAAAGATATTGACAACCTTGAACGATGGAGTCATAAATGGGACATGGAATTTAACCCCTCTAAATGCCAAGTCATTCACATAACAAGGTCCAAAAACCCAAT
>ENA-OREC01000079-OREC01000079.1-marine-metagenome-genome-assembly--contig:-NODE-79-length-23542-cov-12.119156_pt1 | contig 23542 bp, 9 predicted proteins | sample MGYA00248626_ERZ508543 | MGnify/ENA primary metagenome ERZ508543 (study PRJEB26211, sample SAMN05518279) | marine metagenome | isolation source: Puget Sound, Washington, USA | host: Bankia setacea | place...
AATGACACTTTTTAGACCAACTATATATTTGTATCAATGACACTTTTTAGACCAACTATATATTTGTATCAATGACACTTTTTAGACCAACTATATATTTGTATCAATGACATTTTTTAGAATAGTGAGATACATATTATTTTGACAAAAGAACGGCAAGCAAATACACGCTTTGTTTTCTGGTAGATGATAGAAAAGTTGACTGTACAGTTTTCTTTATACAAGTTGTACATGTACACGTTTATTATGACATTGTGTGCATATGTACACAAACATAAAATTATCATTTGTAAACATCAAAGTCAGTAGGTACATATACGAGGGCTGTCCCACTAAATCGTAGACTTTGTTTATAAAAGATTTATACAACGTCACATTATAATAATACTTTGCATCTAATTTAATCAATATATAACCAATACAAACATGAAGACAAACTGAAATGGTATTGTTTTATTTAGTGTTGATATACTATTTTATATACACAAGTACACATGGCCGACACAGTCCAAAACTCTGACATGTGAGTTTATTTAAATGTTTTGAGAAGACGCATGCGTCCATTTTTCCGGTGAAAAGTCATATCATGAGAATACAATGCCATTTTGACGACACTATGTTGATTTACAAACATTTTGCGGTATTTTTAAAAACAATACACACGAAGAAGTATCATCACAACTTGTGTAAAGCAGACAAAGACATGGAGCCCAGATCAGCTATTCGCTATTAGGGACGGTAGCACGGATAATACATCTCGTGGGCGACCAAAGTATAAGAATTGCAGAATAGTGAAATACGCGCCGGACGTCATCGACTGTGACTAGCGACGCACCGTATGAAAAGTTGCTGGGATGGCCAGTATTAGTAAATATACAGCATAACACACCCTAACATCGGACTTGAGTATGTCACATGTGAACGCTCGTTGCATTTGATCGAATGTTTGAAACTTTTATTAAATTTATCCTTCACATTAAGTAAATGGTGTGTTGTTTTGTTCTAGACGGTTCGCCGCGATCTCATGCATGCGTTGTGGAATGAGCGTCCAGATTCATATTGAAAACAAAATATTGCACCAGGACAATGCCCCATGTCATATCCCAAGGAACACATTACTAAATTTTGATGTGTTAGGGTTCCAGCGAGCTATCCATCAACCATATTAAACGGATCTGGCACCATTGAACCTCGTATATTTTCCTAATATGAAGTCGTATTTACAAGGAACACGATTTAATCATAGAACAAAGATCAGTCATGTGATATAAAAATTCAACAGATCATTAGGTTGTGCTTTGTTCATGAATGTTTACCAGAAATAGGTGAGACCATAGGAGTAATGCATATCAGGGTGTATACTTTAAGAAATGAGTGGTCGTGACATAACTATGATGTTTACCACCACAGTTGTGACCTCGGCTTGCCCCGCTCCTGAATACATGGTGTTATTAAATGTTTTGTAGAATCTTATTTTGTTGTTATTGTGTAGGGTAATTTTGTGTGTATTTGCACAAGGTTTTGAATAAAACATAAGCGAAATTTGTAGAAAATGTGTTCATTAGTTAGTTTATTAGAAATGTCTACGATTTAGTGGGACAACCCTCATATATACACAAATTATTTATGGACATAATACTATAGATATAACAGATAAACAAAGAATAGTATTACACAAAATAAACATATATCATTTGTTAAACCAGTACCTTTATGTGTTTTCTGGTGTGTTTTCAAGTTTCCTTGAGTGGTATAAGATCTCTGGCACCCGATAAAGTCACAATTAAACCTGAAAAAGTTCAAAGTCATATGAACACAAGTCACAGCAGCTGTCTTTGATGTTTATATCTGTTGCTTGATTGGTCAACTCAAACTATGAGCTTCTACTCTTAGTGTTAAAACTTATATTAGGTGGATCTAAAAATAGAGCTGTGTTCTCTAATATTACAAAATGTACAACTAGAAAAGGACTAGTGTTTACTTACATGTTTGCTGCTCTATACAGTTCAGTTAAGAGAAAAAAAGAACTTATATAATCAAATGATCAGCAATATCTAGTGTTATCATACAATCGTATTCAGAGAAACTTAACTAGTTATATAATTTCAAATAAGTTCCTATATATGTGATTCAGATAAATATTTACAAACAAAGAATTAAACAACTTTCATCAACTTGAGTCAAACGCATCTTACACAAGACAAACACAAACATATACATATTACAAACAAGTAACTACACATTGAATAAAATTGATGATCTCGCATTAAAGTCAGATTTTTTATATTTTTCTCCTAATCTTTCAACACAAATTAATGTTTCCCTACCATTTGAAGGTCACAATGTGGCATATCAGTGTAAAGGTATTGACCAAAGCAACACTGTGTGTGAGTATGAAGTAAATCTGTCAACTAATGAAAAGGTTATAACTGAAAAACAACTTTAACACAAATTGTTAAAGAACAATGTTGAATATCAAGGTAATCTGTAGGTCAAGGTCACAATACATGTTGGTGAAAAGATCTTGACTTAAGCAACAATGTGTCTGAGTATGAAGTAAATCGGTTGACTAATAAAAAATGTATTAGAGGAAAACGAAACTTTAACGCAAAGTGTTTACGACTCGGGACGTCCGCCTGGATTCACCAATCTATGAGCCAAAAATTTCTTGGAAAAATCTGGCTAAAACTATAAACAAAGATTTCCCTTTGTGTGCCATACATACTTTTTAATTTCCTTGCTTTTGGTATCAGGGTTCTGGCGTTCTATGGTGAGGGTGGCATGTGAAAGATTGTCTGGCATGTGACCATCCCCAGGATTTATCTGCATGAAAATTTGGTCATCTGATATGGTGTGCTGGATCAACCTGGTTTAGAAAATATGTTGAATTACATATGGGCATTTCAGAATTACAAATGTTTGATAAAAAGCCTGCTAATAAGACAGACTGAGTAAATAGAAACACTGCTTGGCTCATAGTTGTTCAGTGAAAGCTTTGAACTCTTTACACACAAACTATAGATCATCTGTAATATCTGTATATATGCTCAGTTCTATTGCTTCCCATACAAGCACCTCTTTAATATGTACGTCTATTTTGTTTGCAGCCTTCAATTTTCAAAGCATTTAGAAGAATTTTAATGACTAACAACAAATGTATATCATTCTAAACCCATGTCTTTTGTTTTGTTTATAATTGAACACAATTTACAAGGTTAGTAGACTGTGAGATTCAAGGCTGAGAGACCCATTGGTAGTAAATTTTAATTATGGTTAAAATCAACTTCCAGGAGTTAGATACACATTTATCCAATTAATACTTAGCAAGGAGCTCTATAGAGAATAAAGGTTACTTAAGACATATCACTGGTGAGTTGTTACTGTATAATTTGTTATTTATGAAAATTCAGTTCTATCCTTTTTGCCAATACTACACAGTTAAGGTCTGTGTGATTTATTTGTCATACCAATGTTTTGTGTAGTGATCAGTAAACTATTTTTTATTATAGATATGTTTTTTCTGTGCTACAATGTGGAATGGGCAAATTTTTTGTGTATACAATGGTTGTCAAGACAGACAATTAAATTAAGACGTGAAAACATTGTTCGGGACCTAAAAACATGTCGAGGTAAGCGAAATGTCGACTTACAAATTTAATGTTGACTTATACGGAATAAATGTATAATTATAGAATGTATAGGGACAGAATTTGGGAATTTAAAAATACCTCGACATGTCCGGAGAGTCGAGATATCTGATGTCGATATAACGAGTGTCAACTTTAGTGAGTTGCATTGGATAAAACACATCTAATGTGCAGCATTCAGTATAAAAAGATTTGGAATCCCGACTAAGGGTCAATAATATTTTTTCTTCAACTTTCATGATTGCTTATCTTTAGTTGTTTTCCGATAAACAGGCAATATAGGGATTTACTTCAATTTTGTTGTGGTATTTTATGTTCCCCTTAAATCCATGTAACGTTCCTTAAATTGAGAAACAAGGGTTCATGTCTCAATATACTAGGGAAACCATGAATTTCTGATGTCAAATCTCAGCATCTTAAAACGCAACAAATTCAAACTCACTGTAACGATGTGTAATCTTGTATTTACACACATAATTAAGAATTGTCATACAACAATCACATGCTTCTTCATTGTATACTAACCCCGAGCATTGGTTCTCGTTATCTATGCCATCACTGTCGAAGGAGAGAACCGTTACGCAGTCGGTTTGTGTGTCTCCGGAATTTCCCAAACTATATATATACTGCGGCTCACTAGAGTTCCCAAACGATACATGAGTAAATCTTGAGCTATCCAATTCATTATCGTGTGTACTTAAGTCGTCGCAATCGGAATTGTCAGCTCTGGAATTCATTTCGAATTCTATCTGACTGACATTGGACATCGCGAAAACAGGGGACAAGTGAAAAACAGAAATGCCGTTGAAAGGAAACTTTTGATTGGTTAATAGTGTAATTTTCTTCCAATGGAAATAAGCGATTTATAAAGAATGTTTGGTGCCCTGTATTACCTTTGTATCGGTTAGCAGAACCATAAAAAAACGGAAACCAACAAATATTTAGCGAAGCAACTTCCTTTTTCCGTTCGGTCGTTTCAACATGGTAGATATTTTTATTTTGGACTCCAAAATCCTTAAATTACAGGCCATTTGTCAGCAATCGAAAGTTTTTAACAAGAAGATCTGTTTAAATTGTCTTCTTAGAACAACTTTATAGAATGTTATCCTAAATTCAAGTGTGTTAATGGGGACAAATCTCGGCTGTATTGAGTATGATACTGTGTTGGTAGTTTGTCAGTTCCATTATACATTTCTTGGATAGCGATATCATTGCACTACATCACGCTGGTTGGAATGTACAGTGACGTTACAGTATCTTTATTGTTGCAATGTTTTTTAACAACCAACAATGCAAATATTGACTCCTGCACAACTCGATACGTGTATCTTTTAGGAAAGTTGCAGAGGTGTTATTATTGGAAATTATTCTAGACATGCGTCACAGTTAGTTATAATTTTCCCCAATTCACATAACACATGTAGGTACACTATGAAGTGGACCACTGACTTAATATGACCTTTTAGTATGTGTTGTATATTTTGTTTACCATTCAATCTGATAAGCAGAACAAGGAGATTTCGATTAAGTTCAAGTTCTTTGCAGTAGAACTGTGTATATTAAGTTCTAAGTACAGTAGTGGTGGTAACTTTCTGCTCAATTAGTTTGACAACAAATAATAGATATAATCAAAATTGTTGCATCACTGTGGAGTTACTTTTATCAGAAAGGGAGCTGAGTTGGTGCTATATCACTATAACCACAGATATAAGCACTTCATAGCAATTAAAGACAGCTGGTGTCACTATTTCGTTGCCAATTAGGACTTAAAATCCTTCTGTACTGCTAAGAACTTTCAAGTCTTTCAAAATTGCTAGTCATTTTTATTGTTAAACCCAAAAGAAGGCCAACATGTATTAAGTTGAAAAGACTGACGCTGCTTGTTATTGTGAAACATTCATCTACATTTGTACACATTGCATAAACTGTGGAAAATGTTTAAGATCGTTGAATAGAATTGATAAAACAATGAACAGCTTAAGTTCATAATTCTTCAGATTCCTTAAACCCTGTGTTATAAATCAGCTCTGACTCATTGTCGACAAGACAACATAATACAATTAATTCATACAAACATTTGTATCGAACTATTGATTTTGTCACCAACAATTCTGAGTGTTAACTTACCATTTGATATTTTGTTTAAACTCTTTTATTCCTCCTACAGGGTTACAGAGGCCGTAGAAAGCATTTGAAGCGATGTGTCGCACCCAAGGCATGGATGTTGGACAAACTTGGTGGGGTGTTTGTAAGTATACAACAACTCTTGTATTGTAAATATCAGCCTTAAGTAATAACGTTCCTTATGCATCTATGGTAAAATGCAATGGTCTGAAAAAGCTGCATTGTCTTTAAACATTTCAGTGAAGCCGGTATTTAAAAGTTTATGTAACTGTTTATCTTGCATTTTGTTTATGGTACTTGGGAATTCTTCTTTACCTGTATTCTCTCACTGACACCTTTTAACTGTTTTTAAGGCACCAAAACCTGGCACTGGTCCACATAGATCCAGGGAATGTCTCCCTCTTGTTGTGTTCCTTAGAAACAGACTGAAGTATGCTCTTACAGCCGATGAAGTCAAGAAAATTGTAAAGCAAAGACTTATCAAAATTGACGGCAAAGTGAGGACTGAAACCAGATATCCAGCTGGATTCATGGGTAAGATTTCTGTTAGCGCTAACTTATATAATTGATTTGACTGTATATACTGGAAAATATAATGTGACAAATTTATTGTGGTAAACAAATTGAAAATTTTCATAGCAATAACATGTTATCCAATTTAAGGTTCTTTTTTTACTCGCATTGGGCATATATCGAAGCCAGGTTTGAGCATGTCATTTCTGGTCAATATTATGCCAAGATAAACTTCCACTGACGGTCGCTTCATGATCTTTATGACTATGTAGCATCACCAACAGTTGATATATTGTGTATAAATTTACAGGCAAAGATACGTTTTTACTAATATTTATGTAGAGAATCTGATTGAAAGTTACAGAACATGTCCAACATGACTGGTTAACCTATTATGTCTACACATTTAGTGCGGTTTCATTTACAAAGTAAACATGAAACCTTATTGCAAATTGGTCACATTTAAGCATGGTCATAAAACAAAAAGCATGCAGACTCGTGATACCAAAACTAATGAGTGTTTTTATTTTAAACTTATGTAATATGCAAGTGGGTCAAGGTCAAGTACTTTATGAATGATTTTACGTGTTGACTGCAATTGCAATGTTCAACCTAATTCTAAGCCTTATGCACAGTATTTATTGGACAGGACTTGTGTTTTTGTTGACATTTTAATGTATAACTGAAAATGTTACAGGTACTTTTTTTACAAAAGACCTTTTAACCACCATTTCCAAAGCAAATTGCATTAGAAACTCAGGTTGGGCATATATCGAAGCCAGTTTTGAGCGTGTCATTTCTGGTCAATATTATGCCAAGATAAACTTCCACTGACGGTCGCTTCATGTACTTCATGACATTGTAGCATCACCAACAGTTGATATATTGTGTACGGGAAAAGTTATGTACAGCGTCTGAATGAAAGTCTTGAGTATGAAGAATTGCGGTGTGTCTACCCTCGACATATTCAGCGTTTCCTACAAATGATACGCTAATCTAACATAGTAGACTGGCGATACCTAATGCTTTGCTCGTATCTTGGCGGATGAACAATTGCCTTGTTTATCTCCTTGTAACAAAGTTTTCAATTATAAAGGAACAATGTCTGAAACAAGGAACATTTTGTTTGGGCATATATCGAAGCCAGGTTTGAGTATGTCGTTTCTGGTCAATATTATGCCAAGATAAACTTCCACTGACGGTCGCTTCATGATCTTAATGACATTGTAGCATCACCAACAGTTGATATATTGCAGTGTATATTGTGTATAAATTTCCAGGCTATAGTTAAGATGTAGAATGTCTTACTTATAAGTTATAGGATACAGAACATGTGGTACTAAGTTAATTGTTTGTGATGAAACAAAGGAATTGTTCACTTTGAATTCTAAAGAATCATATTTTGAAGGCATACTAATATAATAATTACGACGTCCCCGAGGTAATCGGATTGAATTGGACATACGCCTACAGACTTAATAAACTTTGTTAACAAAATGGAACGCACAATACAAAACTTAAAATAGTAAAATATTGAACATTCAGTTTTATATATGGGCTATCATGTTCACTCCCTTTATGAATGGCTTTATAAAACTTGATTAACTTTAGCCTGGGTAACTACGGCAATTTTCACATTCGACGAGAAGTAACTTTTTTTGTGCCCTAAACTTCAGTGATAGAAGATGTTTTGAAGGGTAGATCTAGTTGTCTGAAATATTGGTGATGGGAAAAGTCTTCGTTGTTATGCTTTGTTATTGTACTATCCAAAGATTGAGTGACAATCGTAGTATTAATCTTAATCTTTCCAACCACGTGCGTTTTTCGCGGCAAAAAATGACCCTTGCCGTTTACAAAGATAGGAAGAATCAAACCTGTTTTATTTGTGACCACAATGAGTACAAATATAGAGATACGTGAGGCGAACAATGATCGACACCTGGTCATCTTTGGTTCTTGCCAAGATATTTATTATTGGTGGAGTTGCAGTCGGTTTTACTTGGAGATATTGAACGCGTGTAAAATAATTGAAAATAGCAATTTGGCTTTATATTCATACCCGAACCATTTCGATGCAAATCATTTTCGGGCACAATCTTTATATGATATAAATGAAATTCTAGTTCTTTTTTTTACGATCTAAATTGATTTCTAATTCGTTTTCAATGAAAACCAATTTGTTTTTACTAGCAAACGACCCTTATCTGTAGCTCTGTATCATGTACTCAAAAAACTTCTACCAGTTAGCCACTTAAAGGGGCAACAGGACTATATAAGCCTGTAGATGGTGCTGGGGCAAGCTTTTGAACAATTTTAAGCATGCTTCACATCAGGGACCTTTTTCAAAATCAAGAAAACCTTATAAATAATTTACTAATGAAACTTTGCATGCATCTAGAATGAAAGTTACACTAATTATACTCAATAAAATATTTTTGATAACAACACCGGAAACATGAATTTGAGGGGGGGAGGGGGGGGAATCCAACTGTCAGATTCAAAATTTGAATTTACCAGGGGATTGGCTTATTGGTATAAGCTGGGTCATAAACTCTGTTGTAAACTTAACCACACGCTGTTGTTTGAATTTCTAGTAATTGACTGATAGAAGACAACATAGAGAGTTTAATCATAACACCTCCCCATTTACTTACTGCCCTGGTAGCAATTGTTGCGCCTTAAAATATGAAACTGAGACAAATTGTGTACAGATAGATAACACAATTTTAAAATTAAAGAACCAATGAGATCTTTTAACCCAAAGTGAGTGTTTGTATTAACCTTTGATCAGTTATTGCTATAACTTAATTTCCTTAATCAATAGAACTCTTTAACCAAAACATCAACACAGCAACTTGTCATTCAGTGAAAGTACCATTGTGCCTTTAATTGAACACAGCAGTCTGTCGTTACCAAATGCCCAATAGAACATTTAATTTGGGCATATATCGAAGCCAGGTTTGAGCATGTCATTTCTGGTCAATATTATGCCAAGATAAACTTCCACTGACGGTCGCTTCATGATCTTAATGACATTGTAGCATCACCAACAGTTGATATATTGCAGTGTATGTTGTGTATAAATTTCCAGGCTATAGTTAAGATGTAGAATGTCTTACTTATGTCTTAAGTTATTGGCTACAGAACACCAAATGTTGTAAAAAAAACTACTCATCCTACATCATAAACCTTGTTTACCCTCCTAATAGAGCACACATAACACTATCAAAACAAATCTGTTAATGTATGCAGTGTTATTTCCTTATTTCAATTAGTAAGTTTTTTATAACTCTAACAATCTAATTAACCATGAAGTGTTTTAATTTTCAGATGTTGTCACCATTGATAAAACAGGAGAGAACTTCAGACTGTTGTACGATGTTAAAGGTAGATTCACAGTTCATAGGATCAAGCCTGAAGAGGCCAAGGTTAGTACAAAGTTATTTATGGAGGTTGGTTGCTCACTATTTATACATGGATTTAAATCATATACATACATACATTGAAAATTCCACACTCATTGTTGACTCAATCTGTCCATCTGTCAACGTTATAACATTTGCCTCAATTTCAACATAGCTATAAATGTCCAATTTAAACTTGATGGATGTTCAATGTGTGTCGCTGTCGAACATTTTATTAGAAAACACACATATTTAGCATGTTTGTAGAGAATTACTGCCACAATAGTAACGATTTAAAGTACTTTTACACTGTAAGCGTGTATATTATTTTGATATCTGGAAATGAACCTGCCACAATAGTAACAAAATGTAACTATAATCAATATGTCCTTTTTATTACAGTACAAATTGTGTCGTGTACGCAAGCAAGAAACTGGACCTAAAGGTGTACCATATGTGACAACCAGTGATGGCCGTACCATCCGTTACCCAGACCCACTTGTCAAGGTCCACGACACTGTAATGGTAGACATTGCCACTGGAAAGATCAAGGACTTCATCAAGTTCGACAGTGGTAAGCTGAAATGAAAATGGATGATAGCTTTTATATCTAGGTTGTTTTTAATTTGTGTTGTTGATCCTCGGACAACTGATATTTGGCTTTAACTCTAGTTCTGTCTGCTATTTTTCACATTCACCAGCAATGTTCTATAGGACACAATCCTGACATGTGTAAAGGGTTTGAGTCAAGAGAGCGTTGTGTAATTGTCTGTTGATATATATTTGTGTTATTTACCTAACATCTTGTATTCATATTATTGAGTAGTAACCGTTTGCTCCTGTCTTTTTTTGTTGACATGATGCTCCTATATCTGAATAATACAGTTTTGTTTTTATTTGAAGAAGACTTGTTGTAAAACCCAACAAGTAGCTATTCTCTGTTCACGTTCTCTGCTCTGTGATGATGTATCTGAATTGAGTTTCCTTGGTAGCTTTGTTATTGAATTCTTGTATTTAATGTGTGAGATGTTGCTTTAGTTTGATCCTCATTCTGTGTTTAGGTAACCTGTGCATGATTACTGGAGGCCACAACTTGGGGCGTGTCGGTGTGATTCAGCACAGAGACAGACATCCAGGATCATTCGACATTGTACAGATCAAGGATGCTGTAGGACATACTTTTGCCACCAGGTAAAAGCAAACCTTAAAGATTAAAAAAGTTTTTTTCTGAGAACTCACATAAATTTCCTTATGCTGTGAAGGCCTTTCAAATAACTAACTATGAACGACCAACATGATGAGACAAATGTGTTAGTGCAAGATTTAGGCCGGTTTCTTCAAGGTTAAACGTCACCTGCAGATATTTGTTTGGACTAAATTGAACGAGGTGCATATTTGATATAAGTCAATCTTCATAAGACCCTCTATAGAGATGGTATTTGTGCTATTTTTATTTATTTTTTTATATTTGAGAAAAAGCCAGCGTTTTCTTTTCAATGTTGAGTGCTTAACAAAGAAACCACTGGTACCATTGTTTTGGTCTTTGGTATGAAACAGTCCTTCAGTGGGATTGAACTCAGGACCTCCCACACTCTACCACTAGGCTATCTAACCTCCCACACTCTACCACTAGGCTATCTAACCTCCCACACTCTACCACTAGGCTATCTAGGCAATGATGGAGCCTGTCCGAGCCATGACATGTATATGCAGGGAATGATTTTCGAATCACATACTATAAATGTCCAACATGCTGAGATGATGTGTCACATGCAAGATTTAGGCCTGCACCTAAACGTAAAGGTCTCACTTAAGAGGTTAAAGGTTAATGGCAAATGGAACATAACATTTCAAAACATGTTAAGACTATTAACTTGCATATCAACAGGCTGGACATGTCGCCATCAGGCATTTAGTAATTAAAAAAAGTTCTACACAGCAACTCTGCCTCAGGGATGTTTTTAAGAAGTTCATGTTTTGGTTGTGCTTAGCTAACTTCTGTCGTTGTTTACTTTCAGATTGGGCTACGTGTTTGTTATTGGTAAAGGGAGCAAACCATGGGTGTCTCTTCCAAGAGGAAAGGGAGTTAAGTTGACCATTGCTGAGGAGAGAGATAGGAGAATGGCCGCCAAGAGCCAGTAAATTATAGACTCCTGGAAAATAAGAAAAATAAATCGCTAAAGAGAATGTTGTGGTGTGGTTTGTTTCTTTTGTTACACTGAACAATGTGTGCAGCATGAGTGGATTACTGTGGATCTTTTGAGAAGAGTTGTCTTTCAGTTAAATAGGAAAAAATCACGCAGGAAGAAATAGTCTTTAAATATACTGTCATGTCATAGTCTGCTAGCTACAGATAAGCTATTTCATTGATACTATTATATACAAACATTGACCAAAAACTCATGAATTTATTTCACGGACAGTTGAATTGTTATAACAGCGTATAGAACACGTGTCCAATGTATCACCTATTTTGCAATGCATTCGTCCATGTTATTTCTACATGAGTGTCTGGTCAATGTTTGTATACACTAGTATTAAGTACTAGTGTTGACTTTCAGTAGTCACATACATGTGAATGGCTATTGTACAAAGCTTTTACTGAAAGCTGGTAGACCCAGAATGTTCAGGTATTTGATTTGCCAAACTATTCTGTATCAACATTTTGTTTTGTCAACCATTTTTTTGGTGGGAAATTATTGTTTACAAAGATTACTTTAGTACTGGTTTTGTGAACCAGGACAAGGTTATTTGAAATAACTGAAGACTGTTGGCTTGATGTAACAACATGGATTGTGACATACTTTGCAATGAGTTACTGTATAACAGTGAGTAGGCATTTCTATTACTGGTATGTTAACATTTATATATTGAACCAAAACTACACTTATAATACAAATATCTAACACAATATTAAATCAATGTATTTCACTTTGCCTCTATAAAATATGACCCAAAAAAGGCAATAATAGGCCTTCAATTTATCACGCATAACAGATGATTCATAATGTGAAAACAGACAGTTCATCAAAAACTCAATTGATTGTAAAGACCAAATATTTTTGCTGTCATCACTAAAAAACTCCACAATGTTTTATGAAAACTCAAAAGGAAAAGCTAGGTTTTAGACTAAATATTCAAATTCTTTATTAACCTCTCTTTGTATTGAATATATAGAGGAATTCATGACCTTAAATCTGAAAGATCCTGTGATTTTCTTATAGATAAACTCTCCCCCATCTGATAACGTTTAACACTCTTACACATGATTGAATTCCACTCCCTACTTTGAGAGGTATTGGTGTCTTCTCATGCATAGTAAATCCCATTATAAAAGTGTAGTTTTCAGTTTGGGTTAGTGTATAAACACATTGTATAATGATGTCGTACAACTGTTGTTTTTGACATGTATTTCCATGTCTAGAAAATATAAGATATTCATAACAAGTGAAAATGTATATTTGTGTCGAAACAAATGGCCCATCTCGTAAATCGAAAATGTTTTACAAGCACGGTGATGAACATTCCTACTCAAAAGGGAGAGCACTCATGCTTGCAAACCAGGAAACGTTACATAGTTGTCCTAAAAAGGAAAACAATGATGTATGAACCACCGTGTACATTATACTATTTGTTACTGCAACACTCGTGATAGAAGTTGACTGTCTAATAGTAGGCATCTAGATCAATGTATTTATAGATTTTGACCGTGGCATCTCCACCACCCACCCACAGTAACCCAGCGTTGTCTACAGCCACTGACGTCGGTCCAAATATCCCGTCTGCTTCTGTCAACAGATACATCAGAAAACGACCATGCTTATCCAGCAGGTGTACCATGTTGCTGCTGTAGTCACACACGATCACGTGACCATGTTTGTCGCACGTGATACCTCGTGGATCGAACGCTGGCAGCTCGTGACTAAGATATTCCGTGTCAGATTCAACGTCAGTAACGCTGGCGGTATCTGTTGCGCCTGTCATACCGGAAAGAGCCTTCATGTAAGCTGAAGTATATTTTTCCGGACCGACAACCTTCATCGACGTGTCCATGGATAAGCTAGAATCAACACTGCTTCCATATCGAAGGTTTAGCGGCGCCATTGTTTTGTCGTATGTCTTCATAGATGTTGGACTGTTTTGAGGCGTCTGCGTTGTATTCATCACGGACAGAGGCCCGTCTTGTTCCTTTCTACTGCTTGGACCATTAAGTGAAGCTTCGTGTTGCATTGTTGACGTCTTGGCAGTCATGATGCTGCGTTGTGATGGAGATTGAACGTTGGCGACTCCGTACGATTGTCTCTGTCCATCGTACGATGCTTTCAGATCACCATTCGGTCGTAGAAATAGGACTGCATGCTGAAGGTTATCCGACACACAAAGCTCATTGTTTATGTTTACAGCTATCCGGATGGGATACATAAAACACAGGGCTGGATTATTCAACTCTTTGGACTCGTCGCCGTCAGGACCAAGTTTAAGTACCTTGTTAACATGACTGGCCTGATAGTCGAAGTATGTCGTGCTCTTGTTGACACAAATAACCAGTTTATTATCATGTGTCGTTGCAATACCTCTTGGATACTCAATATTTAAAGTGGCCATACGGCGTCGGAAATTTCTATCAAACCTTTTCACTGAGTGCTCCTCTCGACAGGAAACGTACGAATTGCCATCGGAATCAATTGCTAAAGAATCCACGTCCCTACCGACTTTCTTTGATCTGCTTCTGTGTCCATGTCTGTCAAACAGTTTAATCTCTGGTTTCCAACCGCAAGCAACCCAGCACTTGTCGTCCAAGGCGGGACATATGGCGTTGATGACGTCAGAAGTATCCTCCACGCGGAATGTTGACACTTCCGTTACTTTGATATACGAAGGCGGTATTATCTCAGTTGAAAGCCTACCAAGAATATATCCAAGGCTAAGTTCGGCTTGTTTATGGTACGAGAAATCTATATTCAATTTAATCCCAGTCATACTTAACGGAACGTCTTTCTTAGCCAGAGCCAAACTCCCGAGAATGCCGTTTCTAGATCTGACTACCTCGATGTCAGATCCAAAATCCACCATCTGGTTGGCCGTGGCGATCTTCTGTGATAACATCAACATTTCTGCTTCCACAAGATTCTTGTCCTCTTCTATTCTCTTTTGTTCAAAGTCCACTACATTGTCTAATCGTTCATTCATTGCGTCACAAAGTTGATCAACTACGTTGCGGAAACGTTTTCTTCTTTCGGCAATCGCTTTCTTGGTTTCTGTACGTTTTTCATTTATCGCTCCAATATATACTCTCAGCTCTTCTATTTCGTTCAGCATGCCAAATCGAAATCCTTTGTTTTCATCTAAGGTGAATTTCAAATCCCGTCTGGTTCGCGTGGCACAGTCGACGAGATCTTCTGTCGTATGGTCCTCGTGAATTGTCAGACGACAGCGCATACAGATTGGAACCATGCATGTGCGGCAATAGAAAGAGAGCTCCTCGTTCTTGTGTTTCTCACAAAATCCTGCAAAATAAGACATTGACTAAATGAACTTTTGACTTTTTACAAAATATTTTGTAACGGCTAGTGAAAATATAAAACTGTTTTGAAAGAAACAAACATACTAACATTTTACCACCAACAAATTATGTTTTTGCACGTGCATTGCTGTTCTCGACATTGGAAATTAAATATTTTCTTTCTAAAATAAACTGCAACGTATGTCACTTGTAACTAACGTTTTTAAGTCTGACAGGCCAACATGCCAAACCGAATTAAGTTTAGTCGACCATACCTACAGACGTAAGGGAATGTTTTACACCGTGTCCTGCTATGTTGACGAGTGTATGCGACTTGGCAATGTTCAAACGTAGATGGACTTTACTACAGCGAGCACAGAAGTTCTGCTCACAGTCCACACATCTCTCAATGGCCTCTAACTTGTCATCACATACCTGCAAATACAAGCTTTATGTTTACGTCAACATTACATGGTTCGGTCAGAATGTATGCTGGTTCTGATTTAGACCAACAACTCGAGTGATTAATGCGAACATATGTTATCTGCTTCTGTATTCTATAGCACTTAGAACCTCATTGGCATTTACCACTCGAACTCTTCTATATCATGACATGTTCTGATACATTGTCTATGTTGTCCATTATGCTTGTTGTAAGATTTGATCAGTTGCATTGACATAGACAATGGTGTCAAGGTACGTCATTTCTTTTGAATTTAAGAGGCGCCTGTATCTGAATTGATGGAAGCATTGAGAACTGAAGCCGAATCAAGTTAACGTGCGCAGGCAATGCCAAACTTGTTTTGCTAGTTTGAAGGATGTCGTCGCGTTTATTTTGTTCAACCGGTTTCATTTTCTGATTATTTTAATTTGAATTAACCGTGGTCAGCCCTGCGTCTACACTTGGTTCTGTTATAACTTTACATGCTCTTAACCCTTCCACACAGCTAAGACTTTCACCAAACCGACATCACTAAAGAAACGTTGACGCAAATATTAACTATGTATATGCTTACCTCGCAAATAAATCCTCTGGAACTGCCATTTGCTGCAATATTGTGTAAACTTTGTTCCACCTTTACATGCTGGTTGTCCTCAAACTTGGTTACTCCGCCTTTAGGTATAGGGAGCTCTATACTACACACAGGGCAGGGGAAAGTACCTGTCACGCGACCATGTGACACCACGTGCTCGTCCAGACACGTGAAACAAACCGTGTCGAGGCAGGGCAACAACTTAGCTTTTTGTAAAACTCCGTAACACATCGGGCACTTATCCATGAGTGTCAGTCTCACCTGTTATCTGTTATGGAAATACTTGTGACATGGTCTAGGCTAGATCTTAAGATTTGTTTAGCTAAGGTGGATGTGAGGTATATAGGTGTTTTTTTCTTTTATTATGATAAAGGGTATATTCGAGAGATAAAATCCGGCTGGTACCTTTTTGCTACCCTTAAGCAAAAATAATTGTTCTTATGTGAGTGATGTACATTGTTCATCTCTAAGGTGCAAAGGTAAAAGCCAAACGCTACCATACACCATTTTATGTGTCTGTCACTGCAGTATTAACTGCAATAATGAGTAAATAGCTCATCAGTGAATTAGAATGTTGCTGTTTCGTTCTTTTGTAATGATTTAAGAGTTCAAGAAGAGGAAGTATAGCTATTAGTTCAGCATTTCATTAGTTTGTCTATATTTTTACATTTGATTGGTTGTTATTATCTTATTTATACATATTCTATGTCTTATTAATACATAGCAACAATTGGGTATTTGAAGATTAATACTTGACGGTGCACTCTTATACTTTTGTTAAACCTAACATCTCTTTTTTTGTAAGACGACGTCTCTGTTGAAAGTATCAGGAAGAATGTTTTACTGAATAATTTAACTAGTGTTTAGACAACAGTTAAACATACATAGTTACATTTGATGATGCTCAAAAGTTATTCAATTTGTGATGAATGCTGAGTATGAAATCGAAATGAGCAAAATTATCTCTGATTGAGAGTGTGTGTAGTATGGTATCCATGTGATGAAACCATACAAGCAAAATAAGCAATATCACCATGCTAAGTAAAATGGTGATAACAAATTGCTCAACGGTAACAAAAAGGTACCCGCCTGATTGTATATCTTGAATATACCCTTAATCATAATCAAGAGAAAAAACTATATACAGTACCTCAAATTCACGTTCAGCTTGAACTAGCCTAGACTAACAATTAACCTTACTCTACGAATTTCGTATGCTAGTTAAAACACAAACATAATTTTGTAAAGGTATGCTTGGTAGATAGTAATTCACGTTTATGTTTTGAATCACTACATCGTTGATTGGTTCTATTGTCTACCGAAATTCGTTTTTGAAATTTGAAAGTTGACTTTAAAACTACTAGCATTGTATTTTGTGTAATGTCGAGTAGGTTAAGACAACCCGTGTAAAGGTCTGTTCGAATGACTTAGAGTGTCTATGTATACATTCGGGGCTTTCGGGTATCATCCTTGGGCTCCTCAATCATTCTTTAAGCACTATATATACCGCGTCAGCCGTCTGATTCATAATGTGATGCATCTGTCAGTTACTTGGCTCTGTATGTTCAACAGATGCAAACTTTATACATGTACTGGAATACGTACACTTTATTTTCAATAAACTTTGAAACTTTGTAGAAATGTAATTATATGGCCACAATGTTGTCACATCTGCTAGAACAAAGCAGCCCGTTAAGTCTCTGCAGTAACCAAAGCTACAAAACTGTGATGTAAACAAGTAATGTTAGTTTCCTCTCTATTTTCTCGTCTCCAGTAGTATCCTTGGGTGTTCTTGCATATATGGCAATGTGTCTTTAGTTTACAGTCTACATGTTACGTACGGCGGATTATGTACAGAGACTCTTGAATCATTGCTGAAGTTTTATTGTTTTATTATCTCAAGATATAGTCATACAACACAATACATGTAAAATGCATTAACATGGATAAAAAATTATAAATTATGAATAAGATGGCATAAGCATGTCAAGTTTTGAAATCTTAACACTGATATAATGGATGGGTAGCGGATTTCCATGATTTCTAATATAAACACTACTTGTATCTTTTTAAAAATGGATGGACTTTCACTTGTTCAATTCATCCAAAACTTAGTCATCATCGTAAACGGCATGCAGTCAGTTGAGTCAATCTACGCAGACACTTGAAAACATGTAGGTGGGACATTCTACGATTATATACGTGGATACATTCCTTTTATGTTATGCGCGATTAATTTAAGTATCATGTGTGTTGGAAGTATTGAACAACCCTCGCAAATATGTCGTGCATTTAGATTCATCAGCGTCATTTACCATTTCACAATGATCTGTCAAACACATCTTTAAACGATGCACAGTTTTTACTTCCTTTTTCGCATTCCAAACCACAAAGCGTGGTAAACGTATGCAGTAATCATTTTGAAACTTGTTTTTCTTCTCTACATCTAAGTGTCATGCCGGTTTGCATACATTGTTTGCTTATCAATACCGTGCACGCTATCAGTATTTCGTGGACGTCTTAGTTTTTCTTGGTCCTTCTTCATATCTATGATACCGGATGTACTGGATTCTTTTATCTCGTAACTAAAGATGGCGGATTTTCCTTGGTCAAGATGTGCAGATGTACTTTCGGTAGATCTTGTTTCGCCATTCATACATTGCAGTCTATTTAAAACCGTCTATATCTCAGGAGACTTGTCCAATCACGACTCAGGCTTAATCATCTTTGGTTAAACACAAAACAATACACTCACGCCTTATCTAACATCATTTGCTTAATGCCTTCATGACCAACTTCTTATTTCTGGATTTTTAAAAGCTATTGCCGACAACTTATATGGATGACACTCGGGAATCGACCTTCAAAATTAGTAATAGAACCGATAACACAATTTATTAATCTAGTATTAAAGTTCAAACCGGGTATGTTCTTGTACTGGTTTAAGGTTATATTCTCTATAAGTTCCTTCTCGTGCAACAGAAAAACTGCATATCAAAAGCACGGCTAACAATAGGACTGTACCCATTATAGACAGCGCTAAAATCATGTTTTCTGCTGTCAACATGTTCACTTGAAACAGTGTCCCGATCTCTGCAGGACAAACCATGTCCATTGGATCGTCGATTTCTGAGACTGATGTATCCCTAACCAGCGCTGGAATTAAGGATGTCCAGAATGTCATGTATGGTTGTCGAAAATAACTCATTGGTAACGCCCCTAAGTGTGATATATCCACGTATTGCATGGTTGTCTTCTCATATGACGGCCATGTTGATATCAAGGGTGGCGTCATGTTTTGTGAGGCAGGATTTCTGGAATGAAAACGGAAATGACTAGACCTGCATCATACAAATAGTCAAATAGGATATCTTACATGAGGTGTCATTTCATATAACTTTTTATCACACGACGTGGCTTGTTTCCATTGTTTAACTAGTTTTACTATACACGGTTCTACACCAGATTGCGTCAATTCTAACCTTATACATGCAGTGCGCTAGTCTTATGTTCAGTTATTCGTAACGATTATATTGCACATTGACACAAGCGACATCATTTGATAAATATAATCATACTACAGAGTCAAATGTGTTCAAAATGTTGTCGAACCCAACTATGGCTGATAGATACGGCGGGGAGGAGCCCAATGAAACGTTTCGTCGACAATACCTCAACAACGTCTACATCTGTACAGTGCTTATCATGTAATGAGGTTTCTACACTTTGTATGTTAATTTCAACTGTGCTAAAATAAAAATAAACACTTTAAATACATGCTCCACCTATTTAAGTAATTGCAAAGCCATTTACGTTCTGTCTAGATCTTCGTGTAAAGTAAGATGTCTTCCTAAGGGCTAAACCAGTACGTATATAGTCGCCGATTATAATAAGGATTCACCATAAACATGATACGGTATAAACCTACAACAGTTTTATCATAAAGTTCATCGGTTACTGCGACCGTTGAAATTGAAATATTAAGTCAACCGTATCATTTTAATGGTCATGTGTTAATGTATCTATGCCTAGCTGGTTAATTCCTTTTCCAGCACACCACTCCCGTATTAATATATTTACAAGTTCCGCGCCCTTTTATAACAGCTGCATGTTCTGCATATTTTAGAAATCATTTGTATCATTTATGAGGACATTTTACGTACTGAAACATGAAAACATGAATCATTTCCCCACAACGTGAAAACTATAACGTTGCAGACGACACCTATATACGCCTGCCATTGTTTATTGCAGTATTGTTTGAACCCATGGTTGGTAGATTATGGATCATAGCTTCTGACTACGATTTAATGATAGAAAATCTTTATGAGCCATTAAATTTTAGGTTACACAACCTGTTATCTTTGCCGATCAGACATACTGGGAAATAGCTTTCAAAGCTAAATACGGAACAAAACATATGTTTATGAATGTGAGAAGATATATGCATGTATGCGGCAGCCACCGCTTAGTGCTAAAGAATCTCAGTTTCACGCAGCAATGCACATATAGAGATAGGGAGAGAGGGGATATTGGGTATACGTTTAAATAGAACTAAAAACAATTGCCATATAATCACGCATTATGTGATTTGCAATACGTTATGTAGCTTACCCTGTTTTAGCAAAATTAGCGATAGTTGTCATCATGTATCTGGAGGCATTCCTTTGGTTCACAGTTGGCGTAAAGTTGGTCCCATTAGCTAATGTATGGAGTACACGTTGACTGAACCCAAACAAACTGTACACATCGTCAGCCCGGTTGGCCCCATCTAACCAAGAAGGGGTCAATGGATTTAGGGCTCCAACTTCTTCCGAAAATTGATAAACAAATGTAGCACTGATATTTTTCATGGAATGGGCGTTGGCTGTTTTGACCAATGGAGCGGCGATGTCAATGTCTGTAGAGAGGTCGACAACGTTTTGCTGTGGCTTCTCAACGTTTGTTGGATCGGTTATATCACTATACTGAAAGTTTACAGTTTCAATCACAGACTCCGAAATGTTTCCGCCAAAAATGAGTCTCATGGCTGTTGGGACCACTATTTGTCTAAATTGAGAGCTATCAATATCAAAACTACTGACGTTGGTACCAAGTAGCTGAGCCCACATCAACCCTACATGCGCTCCACCCTCTTTATTGTTCAACCCTAACAGCAAATCCAACCCTAAGAACCCGTCCCTTTCAGCTGCGTACATATTTCCATCACTAGTTATTATCTCATGTGGGTTAGCTTTGATAAAATCACCATCTATAACTGGTTTAAAGTTCATGTTGGATTTCGAAGCACTCACAGCTGCGTCTAGATCTTGGAGTGACTTTGTGCGTAGGCATGTAAAGGTATCTTGACTGGACCTGTTTCCACAACCAACCATTGTTGCTAGGGTATCACCAACTGAGGTCATCATAAACGAATTTGTAGAATACGTTTGTATAGGGGTTCCACTCATAGCCACCACGCCCTTTATTTTACCCATATTTCCAGCATAAAGGGTCTGAAGGATTGCATCAGAAGCACCAGTGGAATGACCAACCAGTGTCACCATATCCGGATCACCATTAAAATTTGCAATATGTTCGTTCACCCAAGAGATGGCAAGATGTTGGTCCCAGAGGCCATAGTTTCCAGACACGCTGTCATTTCCAACACTGAAAAATCCCAAATATCCTTGTCTGTAGTTGATAACGACGACCACCACTTGTCCATAACTACTGAGAACATCAGCAACAAACGCTCTGGAGCTACTCGGTGAACTGTGGATGAATACCAGTACTGTATACGGTGTACTAGAATTAATAGAAAATGGCGAATAAATGTCCAACGTCAAACAGTCCTCTGAAATATCATCATCTACGACGTCAAAAGAACTTGTCACTTGTTGGTTACCATGGTGACATGATGGTCGATAGAACGTTCCATTGTGTGACTCTGTCCACGCACTCTTAGGTTCCGGTTTGGTAAAACGGCGGTTTCCCAAAGGAGGTTCCGCGTAAGGTATCCCTAGGAATTGCACAAACTGTTCAGTGACTTCAGTACCAATGTCATCGTTAAACGTTACTTCCTCTACACTGCCAGTCACATTTCCAAGTGTCGTCTGCACCACGAGTTCTTCTGCACGGGAGAACCCAACACAGACGACTAGTAACGTCAAGGCAGACGACACCACAACTAAACTGGAATTCAAATAGCTCCGAGCTCGAAAACCCACACGCATCGTGCTTTAAAAATCCCTTATCACTGTAACCTAAGGTCCTTGTTAGAACTTTTCGATTTTTACGACCTCTTATCAACAATGACAAATCGATCGGAAATAAACAGTAGCTTGACAAAAATGTACACACCGGTCGAACCTAGGAGACACCTGATCAATTATGTATTACAACAACGTACGTATGCGATAGATAGCAAGTTGTGTTCCACGTATATACATTCTCACTGGTGTGTGACAAACCGAGGTTTAACCTTATAATTACCAAAATAAAATTCAGCACTAAAACAGGTAACTGAAGCTGTTATGGGTTATGTACATGACTGCATGCTGACATAGTGCTCTGGAAAACATAAGGTATTGGACAGAAAACACCTAGTCAATTAAACTTTACAGGTTAATATTCATCGCACGCTAAGGTTCCTAAGCTAGACTATAACAGGTAATGCGTGTTTTACAAATATCGTAGCAGCCGCATACTATACAGTTGTAACACGTCGAGCTTGAATTACTTCTCAATCATGTGAACCGCAGGTGACTATTAAAAGTTAAGGTATATTGGCAGGAGAAGTAAAATCCGGGTCGACAGCTTTGTTTTAATAGGCTTATCATTACACGAGCTAGAAGTTTGTTTACATAGGAGTTTGACATGTGATTGTATAAGGTATGATACAAGTGCACGTGGCGAAATGCGAATTTCGACGAGCTGATATAAAATCTATTTTAAGTTCAACCAAATCAGGTCCTTCACACGCACTGTTCGTTTACGTACAACCCTGATGATTCAGTAGCTACATGCTTTCCTATTAATTGTGTGAAAATAATTAAAGCTATACAAGTAAGTAATTTACATTGTAAGTACACTGGAAATGCGACCTTGGGTTCATAATGCAATAGCTCCTAATGTGTTTACATGGGTTTCGAACACACGACCGCTGCATTGTTTATCTAAATGACTCTACTGGTTGACGAATGACCGCAGCATAGTTTATCTTAATGACTCTACTGGTTGACGAATGACCGCTGCATAGTTTATCTAAATGACTCTACTGGTTGACGAATGACCGCTTCATGGTTTATCTAAATGACTCTACTGGTTGACGAATGA
>ENA-OREC01000080-OREC01000080.1-marine-metagenome-genome-assembly--contig:-NODE-80-length-23491-cov-13.713718_pt1 | contig 23491 bp, 10 predicted proteins | sample MGYA00248626_ERZ508543 | MGnify/ENA primary metagenome ERZ508543 (study PRJEB26211, sample SAMN05518279) | marine metagenome | isolation source: Puget Sound, Washington, USA | host: Bankia setacea...
TTAGAATATGATATGTTAGAACCATGTCAATGTCTTCAATGTTCAGATAGGAAGCACATATGTCATGTTATATGCTGTTTAGAATATGATATGTTATAACCATGTCAATGTCTTCACTGTTCAGATAGGTAGCACATATGTCATGTTATATTCTGTTTAGAATATGATAGGTTAGAATCATGTCAATGTCTTCACTGTTTAGATAGGTAGCACATATGGCATGTTATATTCCGTTTAGAATATGATATGTTGGAACCAAGTCAATGTCTTCAATGTTCAGATAAGTATTCTGTTTAGAATATGATATGTTGGAACCAAGTCAATGTCTTCACTGTTCAGATAGGAAGCACATATGTCATGTTATATGCTGTTTAGAGTATAATATGTTGGAACTATGGCAAGTCCTTCAATGTATGTCATCTTTCGAAACTAAGTTCAAAATACGCAACTGCTATACTGTTTAGATGATAATTTAGAACTGTGTCAAGTTCTATACGGTTTAGAAAGGTACCAAGTTGGAAATATTTCACTATATATTGTTTAAGAAGGTACCATATTTGAAATATGTCAGGTTGTAATTCAACTGTTTAGAAAGGTTCCAAGTTGGACATCTGTCAGGTGATATACTGTTTTGAAAGGTTCTTATTTGGAATTGTGTCATACAATATTATAAAATTATAGTAGTGCAGTGCAGTTTCTAAAGAAACAGAAACTGACATCAGCTCTCATGATCATACACCTCAGCTAAATAGGAGGGTATTGTCAAAGTACATATATATGTTTACTATTCTGTTTCTGTAATGTTTACATTCATGACAATATCTGTATGCATGAACAGTTTATATATAGTACATTATGATATCTTTGATACCGTACACGGTACCACCACAAATAATGTAAGAGGCGTAAACGTTTGAACTATTTAATAGTAACTTTGTAAACTTTAACATGAAAATGGCATATACATTTAGTTATTCGATAACATAAACAACATAAAAATATCGCTTTGTAGATACATCACATATGGGTTTAAGCATCGATACATTACACATCGGTATACTTGGTAAATCAAAACAAAAACCTGTCTAGTGTGCCAATACATACATTTTTACCTGTTAACGTAAAAGTACAATGCCTATCGGAAATGGAAATCTACTGTCAACTGGGAAATGTCAAGTGACAAAATATAACGTACTGAAGTAATAGCATCAAACGTTCTAGTGAGGCATTCAGTACATACTTCATGCGAATCAACTATCAACATATAGTAGTTGTGACAAGTAGTAGTTGTCACGTTAAATACTTGTTTTTTTATTTATTTGTAAGACTTGCTTTAGTATTCTTTCTTTAAATATCAAAATGCTCATACTAAATATATTCATATTGTAACTTTTCTTTTAATAATCAGAAGCATGCCGCACTATACACACGGCTTGAAGAAATGGTTCTTATAGAATCTGCTTGAAAAGGGCAACCTTTCATATACTCATAAAATAGCTTATATTTCTAAATAAAGATAACCGTCTCTACAAAACTAACACTCACAAAACATGTTTATAGGTCATTTTCAAGTAAAAGGTTGTGGTTCCTTGAATGTAAGTTAAGACGAGTTTTATGATGAAACTTCAAAAACTAGAAAGATACGACAGTTAAAAAGGATGTTGGTTAGTAACGTAAACATGCTCGCCGTTGTGTCTGTACTTTGCATACACAAACTGTATCTGAACTACAATCTTCAAAGAAATATGATGTTGATACATGTAAGTAACAGCAATAAAAACGCATCGGTCGGTAAATCTTTTTATATACTTTTGGACAAAAAAAGAGTTAATCAGAAAAAAACACCAAAATCTGTATTGATCAATACCTGATTGATTGGTTTGCATCATATTGACATTCAGGTCATAAGTCTTTGATTCGCACCTACAATACCACCTTGTACAACCATACCACAATGAACAGGCTAAATACATGCTTATATTTAGTTTTTGATCTAGTGTTTTGACATATTGAAGCAACAAAATACACAGGTGCATACACAGTTTACAACGACCATGTAGGTGGAAAAGAAACCTTTACTTATCTTAGTATCGTGTCGTAACACAAAAACAAGTAGATACGCTTTTACATTTGTAGAAAAAAACGTTTCATAATCAGTTTGTAGAACGTAAAGAAGTTTGCGTTTTTGAATCATTTGTAGAATTCAAGATATTTTGTAGAAAACTAAACAAAATCGTATCGATAAATGTGGTCAAAATAAGTTATTTTATCCCCCGTATGATGCATTCGAAAAAACAAAAATACACTTTTAAACACTTAAGTCTACATAGGCCTTTATAAACGTAAAAACCGGTTCACAAAACACATACGTGTAATCGTTTGAGAAAAACCAACGACCACAACACAATTGTAAATTCATGGCGAGGCATTGATTAAGCATTTGCAGAAACAATTTGTAGATATATGTTACAACACAATGGTTTAGGATGATAATCGTGCATAACGATACATGCATTTGAAAGTTATTTACAGTGCTTTCTTAACAGTTGCATTGTCAGCCAATCAACCACTTTCACAACACACATCTTACCCAGAGGTATTCATCTGAAGTTATGTACACATACAGATTGCATTCAATAAGACATATTAATGAATCACAACGTGTTAACTTTGTTTTCTACGAATAATAATCGATCATGTGCATTTTCAAAGTCTAACAATCGTCCACCACAGAACAGCCGTGAATCAAGTTTCTGGAACTCAGCAATGAGTCTAAGTTTATCAAGTTCAATACCGTATTGATCCGTGTTCACTGAAAATCCGATCACATATTCACCTTTTGGTAGGCGTTTAGGATCACCACTGCGGCCAGTGTTTCGAAATATGTTCCAGTCATGACCAAACGCCCACTTAGCGTACGTGGAATACACTGACCAGGGCTCACCATCGAAGTACGAATGGATGGAGTCAAATGGACCATCGTTGGAATATCGTACATCGTCCAAATGCAATGTTACAAAGTCATGCCCTATAGCAGGCTCTATGCACACTTTGACCTCAACTAGGTATCTAAACGAGCGATCTTCTACTCGGAGAGTTTTATAACCCGATGCTTCCGACCTCCAGGCCCATAATTCCCGCTGTTTAATTGGATCTGCTATCACATTTTCAAACTCATACGTTCTTTGTATTTCCACATACTCCGCCAGAATCTCTACAATATTCAACAACAAACACACTAGTATTTTTGTATCCATTTTGTATAAGTGTTTTCCTTGCTAATCCTTATCACTTTTTTTTATTTTGCAAAATAATATGTTTTATATTCCCTGTGTTCACAAGTTATATGTTTAACTGCCTCATGTTGTTTCTTTTTTAACTCAGCTTTTTCTTTCTACATCTGCACTGTAGCCCGTGCTACTCTCAACTGATTCTCCATGCCACTAAATTCAATTGTCGCTTGTCTATAATTGTTATATGACAAAAGGCAAAAATGTGAGTAGCTTTCACGAGAAGAACGTATGACTGATGTGAACTCGGTCTAGGAACTAATTGGTGGAAATGTATTGCTTGTGCATTTATCAGTATCACTCCGGATGTATAACTATTTTGATCTCTTCTCAAAAGGTTACGATAGACGGAGCAATCATGACCTGAAACGAAATTATACATCAATAAACACATCAGCTTTCAAACACTAATTATTAAATATTTGCATACATTAGCTTATTGAATAAATTTAGATCATAATCACCGGTATTTTGTTATGCAATTCTAGATGAATAGAATGTAAAGTATAAGAGGCGCAATAAACTATAGCTACACAGATATAAATCATCATTCATCAATAGTTTGTCATATGAAAACACCTAAAACGTCCTTAACTGACAAATACGTCGTCAAGCGAGTGTCATTATACAGGTGTCGTTTATAATATATCGTTCAGAAATAGACAACCAGAAATCATTGAGTCTAGAAAATGAATCATTTAGTACTGAGAATACCCCAATGAGTGTAAGTGTCTCAGTGTTATATATGCAAGAATGTTGTTCAAATGTTGACTGGTGTCCCCTTAATTGGCAATTTTTACTGTTTAAACAAAATTACGCTGGTGCATTGCCTAAACGCGAAAAAGGTATGTTTGTTATAAAATTATGTAAAAGATGATCAACATCGACACACATACATGTATTCATGATGTTTGTTTTCATGTTGACAATTGTTAGTTTACATGAGATTTCCGATTGTAGAAGATATTTGAGCCGTTCAAATTAACACTGTACATGCATTGTTTTGAGAATGAAATCTTTATTCATAAGAAAGCGAAATTGTACAATTGTGCATGAGAGACATTTAAATTTCATTTCTAGTGATTATGTTGATAGGGTGATAGTAATTTGAACTGACTATATCAAATATGCACCAAACGTTCGCCAGTAATTGTGTAAAATAGTGTACAAGGTAGCCATTCAACCTTAGAAATTCGTCGATACGTCATTCATGAGTACTAGATGTAAGAATGTTGTCCCAAAACAAAATTGAACTTAAAAACACGATAGTTGTTTAAGAAGTGATGATTTATTTTCGACGTAAAGAATGTTGAGAAAGTTTGACTTTGTGTAGCTCTACCGATCGATCTTCTTCGAAAGTGGTAAGCAATTAAAATGAATTACAATTATTGTTTGATACAAAACCGTAGTATTGAAATCATCAGACGAAACGTGATATCGCATAACATGGTTTCAATGAAATTGTCAGTTGAATTTTGTAACTTTATTCAAATGTTCTACTTGGTATAGCAAATAGGCAGTTGACATGTATGTACAATTTGTCATAAAACCTTAAGAATTATCATTGGCTTCACGTTTGTCAACACGAGCTTTAATATAACAGGTATAGTTTAGACAACGCGAGAATGTATATACCAGTATGTGTAGGCAACATAGAACTTTAACGAACATACCATACCGTCGAAAAAATAGTATACCAACGGTACTTGAAAATCAATAGACGTCAATGAGCAGACGGTATTGAACTTTTATTTTATATGTGGTTCTTCACGTAAAAACACCATACACGGTTGAACGCTTGGGTAAGTAAATGTGGGCCAAACAATAAACACAGCGATCTCCCAAAATATCACAGTACACATACTGGCCTTAAGTGTCGCTATATGAAGAAGGACAGGACAAAAATATGATGACAGGACAGTCTCTGTACAATGGACCTGACTGAAATACATAACGCCATGGACAAGGACACCGTTGAAGCAGCTGTCAAACATTAATGAGCGATCGACGAAATTTCAGTAATCTGTACATAATTGGAAACACCAAACCTAAGAATAGCCTGGTGTTGACAACCGTATGGCGGCTCGCTACTTCTGGTTTCTTTGAAGTGTAACCCACCATCAGATGCTATCAACCACAGCCAACTAGCTTCTACGAGTCGTACGTTTCACATTTTCAACATACGGCGGACAGAAAAAACACTTCATTGACGATAGTTTGCACCCACAACAATGTAGAAGAAATCGTACGTCACCAATCTCAAAATACCATCTCGTCAATTTGTACAACCTCAGAGAGTGGTAACCACCTTAATGTAGAACTGTAACCGCAATAACCAAACACATACCACACAGCAACAAGTGGTTTGTCATAACATCTAAACACACATATTATACATGGAGAAATCAGAGGGCACTAAAAGATGCCATTCATTTATAAAAAAAAACATGAGGTCGTCTCATCAGGAATATAATTATACATGTAGGAAACATTTGTTACAGTCAACAAACATGACAACGCTGTTTCTTTACTCTGTTTTTAAAAGCATCACTCATAATTTTAAACACGAGCAAGTTGACATGTATGTACCTACAAAAATGTAGAGTCATCAAAACAACGTTGCTGATCATGTAAGCCATGCGTTGAATTCTTAAATATAACAACTTTAGGCATTGATTGCGGGTGTTGCCATAACAATCTTACTATTATTGAGTGCAAATAATATTACAAAACAATTAACAGAAAACGGTGTCGCTACAAATTAAAGCCAGATTATCAATGTACAATGAATGAGCTATACTCACCCTCAGTTAATTACTAACGTTCATCCAAACTCTCGTATTGTTCTAGTTTATATAATCTCCACGATAAACAAATAATACCTACACGTGGTTTCAAATAGCTAATAGTGTTTAAAACGTGTTCAAGTTGTTTAAGAACATGTCAACACTTCAAAAGAAACTCAGTGAAAGCTATCTATATTTTAGTAATTAGACAAATGAAATATTTAATTCACATAGACTATATCCAAACAATACCTCACCATATATCAAAAGTAGACATTCAAAAGTGTAACGATATGTTATAGTGAAATGTGACGATTGCAATATGGGAGTAATGGGAAACTGGCACAAGCATTTAAAACATCATCTAGAAATATGAAACCTTGGCGATGAAGACGAATCATGGGGGATTTAGAGGCTGAGTCGTGCAATTATGTATCAAACATTCAATGACGTACATGCCCTCAATCAAAAGGCTCCGGATAATTCAAATAAATCTGATGTTTCTTCATGCGTTTAGGATTATGAATTATAGGCGTAATGCCATTGTTTTAAATGTTTTGCTACACAAATTGTCTGGAAATGGTAAGCCTTGACATTGATTGTAACTGTTTTTGTGGGTGTTTAATAAGGAAAAAAATTGAACCAGAACAAATTGTTAAAATGAAACTTGACGTTAGCTACATACTTGGGGAGCATGTAATGAATTGTAAATTTAGGTTTTACGACTGCATTGTTTAATAAACTAGTTCAGCCTGTCAAGCGGCGCATTCTTAGCCCGATAACAAGGTGTCGTAAAAATATGTTTCTCTACGCGGCACCTACATAACCTTTGAACCTGTGAAACTATTTGTATTTTGCTGCGTCACTGAAATGTAAATGGACGATGGTTTGCTTGATTTGCATTAACCATGACAACCGGTACTGTTTAACGTTCCTACTTCCAAGCATGTGAATTTACATTGTACTAGAAATTGTTCTTGTGTCTGTAATGCGTGCTTGTTTATAAATGTTTTTACATTAAAGTATATGAAAAGCTACCACATGTATTTGTTGCAATATATTTTGGTAACCACTACTCGATTGTTGTGGGTTTTTAATTTGTATTGAATTATGTGTTATTTATTACCGAAGGTTCATTTCGGAAAGAGGAAGTGCCTTGTCCTTAAGTTATACAGTAGTGTCCACATGATAGCAAAACTGTTGTATATACCAGACACAACGATTTCCAATATTAAGAGCAATGAGCGTTGTTTTTGTTCAGTTACTCGATTCCATTTATATGCTGTAATGGTCAAACAAATATTCATTTTTTTCTTTTCCGAATTGTGACAGAACATAGTAAGTGTATTATTAGGTAAACGGTGGATATATTTGTATTTGAGGTGGTCAAGGAAATATCTAAGAATAGGACCGATCTATTGTCCTAGTTTATCATCTTTCAAAATGTTACTTCTTAACTGAGTTTAATATAATGAGCTAATTATAGATGAGTATAGACCTTCTGACAGTTTATTTCAATAGTTCTTACAACATAGCAACTTCTTAATTGGGAGATTATGCGAGCTACATGTCACGGTTCACACCAAATGGACACGCATTGACACATGGATTGCTACTGGTTTACGCTAACTTTAGAATACTTCATATTTATAGACCATAACTATTTACCTGGACAATGTACTATGTTGAACATAATGGGAATAAAGACAAGTTTACATCAATGAAACACCAATTGATTGTACTTTAGCATCATCAAACAAATCGTTACAATCCAGGAAGAGATCTCGAAAAGAGCATTGAATACAACTCGATACGTCAATGTCCTTCCACGCATGACGTCCATCGGTTTTTGTTCGCACCTTTTTACTAAACTCGCTGACTTACTATACTGTTGCTATGTGTGTGCTCGCTGCCTGGATGAATGAAGCAAATATGATAGGTATGACAGATATGAATATGTTAAATGGGTATACAGCTTTCATGTTGTTATCAGAACGAACAAAAACACCACGCTTTGGTTTCCTACGTATATGTTCTGACATTCTGGATTCTTCCCACGAAATGCATGAGTCCATGTTTTTGTCAAAGACATGTTGGCACTATTTATTCAAATTTATTCAGCGAACATATATTTAAACTCTGTGGAAACACTAAAAGCTAGATTTAAGGAAGATATGAATAGCAGGTTAATTTGATTATTAAATATTATTCATTTTTTCTTTATACTAGTACACGTTTGAGATGCACTCTAGCTCCGATGCGATTAGAATATTCACACGTATGGTAGAATAGCAATCCTTGTAAAGAACACAACTAGATTTGTGTAGGAAAAGGGAGAGTACTATGTTTAAGCTATTACCCTTTGAGTGGAACATTAGGAACCGTTTTATTATATACTTTAGTTCGAAGATCACAACATTAATATAATGTGTATATCCATTCATCTTAGAATATAAGCCTCTAATTCCACACACGTTATATGGTTTCAGTATGTGTTTATTTATTATCGAGCATAACAGATTATCATTGTTCAGGATTAAATTGCACATGACTATGGAAAAGTGTGCGTTTATCTTACGTTCAGTATATTTAGAAAGCTTTATGGATTATATTATACCACCGTCATCATACAATGCTTATATTTAAGTGCAGTGTGCGTGTTGGTTTGTTTTTCTATATACACGTTCACTTATGTTAAGCATGTTAATGTGTTTTGTATGATGATGATCATATACATATATCCGTACATACTCAATTCAGCATTGTTTTAGTCCCTATCAGACGAATGTTCATTAAGTTACGTGTACTACTGGTTTGAAAGAATGATTTGATACATTGTCAAACCTTTAACCTATAAATACCACAAAGTTTGATCATATTGTACACCATTCTTTAAACGTTCATCATATGTTGTCATGTAGAAAACATATATGTCAAGGAAGACCCATGCCATATGTTGTGATGTATGGGATGGGAACGCCTGTATTATTGAATATTTACCTAAATCAATTTGAAAAATACATTCATTACTTGTTTTCAATTTACCAGTTGAACAAGGCATTTTAGAAGGTCGTCGATGTTTTACAGATATAGTTTGATATTGACATATGCTGTGAATGATTGATAAGAACCCCTTGCTTATGTCAATGTTGCGTGCACTTTATCTATTGTTTCTAGTGAACAATCAATCCAGTGTGTAGGTATATACATGTTTATTGTTCTTTAACTTTCCCACTCAATCTTATTCTGATTTAGTTGTTTAGTCTTTAGCTGTTGTATTCACTTTACAACAAATAGCATACCTACATGTGTTAGCAATGGGGTGGTTTTTAAAAAAAATAGTCAACCGTGATAGAATGTTTGCTAACATTAATATCATAACTTTATCGCAATCAAGGACATTGATTCTTTATATAACAAATAATCAAGTATCAAGAAACACATACTTTCAGAAGAATTGCCCAAACTTGTATACGTAGTCCGTCATGTCTACAAGTGTTCGTTGTATGTTTAGAGACTTCTGTTAGAGAGGAACCTTTTCAAAGAAATACCATGACCGTTCTCTGCATCAGACGTCGTCAAAGTATTGTTTGTCAGGAATGTGTGTCAACTTCTAGAATATAATTTTCAAGATTAATACCTACATATAACATAAGGGCAGCATACATGTTTATGGCGAAACATAATGATGCACGTTTCTCGAATAGCTAACATATAAGCTTCACTTTTGTAGAAAATTCTGCACTCACAAATCAATCTCTTGTGGTTGACGAGTTGATACACTACTTACTATATAATGTGAATTTGGAAAGAAAGTTGATCAGTGTAGATTCGTGAAAACTGCAATATATTTCAAATAAAATGTATTCTCAAACAAAGAAAATATATTGAGGGATAGTTCTACAGGCCGTTGATGTCCTTTACTTTGTAATTGATGCATGTTGTCATTACAACGCCAACTAAATAATGATTGTTTGTTTCAAACGTTTAATGCAGAACGGCTTTGACGATGACCTTAAGGTGGCAACATTGTCTTTGGGTCAGGGACACAACGCTTGGCAATCCCGTTTGATGACAAGGTAAATGCCCACTACAAACCGATCTCCAGCTAACTGACATACACCATGGTTATACAATACCATGTGTATGTTAATATGAACTTAAACAGGTGAGTCTATTACGATAAGAAACCATTTTGTTTTATAAAAAATGGTACATTGTTATTTTGCACATGAAGTAATACCATGTGGTGTGTTTACCAACTGTATTTCAGTTCGTATTGATTGACTTGGCTTGAATAGCAATCTTAACAACATGAACCAGTTTACGTGTGCATTAAATAAAATGGAAAATGATAAATCATGACACTTTCCATCTAGTCATACTAGCACAGGTGACACAATTTCATAGCACCCACTACAGTTTACTGTGCCCTATACATCTATCATGCAGACATGGTGTCGAATCTGTCAATTACGATTCAGAACGTGCAAGTATGATGAATAGGGTAAACACTTCAAGAGTACCTGATTATTAACCTACATGTAGATATGTTTTAAGTTATGATTTCTGTTCATCATACAACGTTTGACATGTTGTTACGTTTGTCGATGGTTAATTGAAAGGACAATTGATTTTTGCACAGCATACTATGATTGAATAGTCGACCCCCTATGAGGCTCGTCCAACAAAACTGATCTGTTTAAACAACAAGCATTTTAATTGTTGTGGTTACCTAGACATGACATACAACTAGTAATGTTAAACGTCTAAAAAGACTAACACGTTGTACTGATAAAGGTTACGTTAAAGTGTTCCATTAATTTGTAATTTGAATATATGTACCAAACAATACAAACACCACGTCTAGATGCGTTGAACCCAAATGTATTTATATTAAGTTAAACAAAAAGTGATAGGTGGTACATTAAACGTGTATGTAACCTGTTGTCAAATAATCGTTATGTCATAACTTTTTATTATATGCTTTGCAGTGTTTTATAGAGAGTTATCAGTGGTATACAAATCGATCTTTTCACTGTTCCAAACAGTGTAAATAACATTTTAATATTGTTCACTGTTCCGTTTTTCGGGACTACTTTTTACTCTGTTTAATTCTTTATAAAAGCATAAAATAGAAAGAATATTAGTTGATTTCGGTGGAGGATCGTATTTTTTTCACTCGTGGTCAACATAAATATATATTTTCACTCGTGGCTACGACCACTCGTGAAACAAAATTCGATCTTCAACCGAATTCAACAAATATCTTCTTTGTATTATTGTGTTTTGAGTGTTGACGTAGCCAACTCCTTATACCATAAGGTCGGGTATGGCCTAGTATTATAATTATAATACAACCGTTTGTGTTACTGTAAAAGCGAATTTCTCGGATTATCATTTGAAAGACGTGAAAAGCGAAACTGGGACTTTAGACGTATGCGACAGTTAAATTGTACTCTGTGACATGCATCAACTAAACAAAACACACTATTTAAAAATATGAAGCAATGTACGTATAGATAATTTAAAAAGATCAGGTGGCGTCAAATTGTATGTAGCTATACACCGCTATAAAAAACGCTACATACATAGACATCAACATAAGGATGATTGATCAGGGAATGCTGGTGTGATGTAATGGATGTCAAAAAGGTATACATATGCGTACGTATATGTGTCAATAAAATGTTTCAAGATAATAAAACAACACAACAAGTTGTATGATCACATCAATTTAGACTTAAGTTTTCAATGTTACTGTTTGAAATTTATGCACTTTTTACTTCAGTCTCGCAAGCTGGCGACGATTTGTGCGTATGTATGCAACATTTATCAAGCCTTAATTAGACAACAAATATTCAAGAAAGAGACTTATTGTACAAAAATACTGAATTTATATGACTGTGGTATGCTGAAAACAAACTGATTAATGAATGCAGCCTTTGCAAAATGCACAACAGACTGTCTGGTATATACATACGTTGTTGGTGAAAATAACAACTTTCTATCGACTAGACAATTGAATGTTAATAGGATGGTGAATAACGTTCCATGAAAGGAGTTACCAATAAATTAATATGTGTATTTCATCACTTTTGGTGCAAAAACGGTTTCTTTAAACTATATCAAATCAGACCAACACGGACTATGACAAGGCTTCCGAGAAAAGCGGATATCAGAGACGTGATCCCCAATCTGCACACATGTACTAACTCATGAAAACGATGTTTTTTTACAATCGTCCACTTCATGAGGAAATACCTAAAACAGTGACATTCACACATAGCATTAATTTGTGTTTGGTTCGTTTACCTTAATGTACAAGTGTTTATGAAACTTAAGATTAACATTACTCGTGTGTCTTTATTTGAACGGATTTATACCTGCAACACTTAACCTTTATAATAATTGATTGGCAATGTCTGAGTCGATGTTATTCTGCTTAACATCAAGGGCACACGTTCATCCGTTCACCGGTAGTGAAATAATCCGTTCTTATGTCGAGAGCTACTGAGAGAGGATTTCATTATTTCTACATTAAATTACGCTTCAAACAACCTCGCAGTTGCTTTTGTTGGCCATGATCATACTCGATGTTTTACTTGTTTTAACTCCGGATAATAACTAATTTAACTCCGGTAGAAATATATCATATTTGCGGTTCAAATTGATTCCATGTCCGGTAAGAAGGAATTTCAACCGCAGTTAAAATATTTCATCCGCGGTCAAATGTACTTTCATGCAAGTAAAAATAAACTATATGCTCGGTTAAGTATATATTTTATGTCCGGTTAAAATGCCTTTCTACCGTATTTTAAATAGTTTACCCGCAGTCAAAATGTATTTTCAGATATATTTGCTCCGCGGTTTAAGTAATTAATTCTGAGTAGGATGGCCAACCATAGGCGACAATGATATGTACCTGGCTGTCATCAACATGTTTTGCTTAGCCTTTGTTCCTTCAAAACAGTTCGTTTTACCTATCTGTACATAGCAGACAATTAACATCAATGTCATCACTGTCATGTTGCAGAAGTGCAAAACTAGCTTACAGTCACTAATAATTGCTTACCCTGAATGCAAATGTGAAGTACGTCAGCTTTCTTGTCAAAATATTTTTATCGAGAGATTTATTAAAACTGTAAGGATTTGTTCCACTAGAGGCACTGCTAAATTAATATCATAGCGAACTGCGTGTTAAGTGATTGACACATTTACAGATGTCCGCTGTGGTTTCCACTTTGAGGAAACGAGTACATGACCTCGTTTATTTAAATCATTACGTATGGAAGCTAATCAAACAAGTTACGTCACTCTTGCAGTGAGCTTCAGTTCAACGAAGGAACCTCTTCATTCCTTTTTTCTGTGTATGCGGTCTCATTTAAGAATGTTATTTACATACACTTTATGTCGCGTTTTGTACGCAGTGTAATTTGGTTAGGGGCTGCTGTAATTGGTAATTCATTCCATGACAAACGTTCATAGTTCCATACATTATGCACGAACATCGGACGTTTGACAAACATGACTGTAGAGCAAGTGTGGGCTTCTTTAGAAAATAAAGTTGTACATGTTTGAAAATAACACCGTTAAAGGGTTTAACATGTTGACAAGACTATTAATGTGAAATCGGTGTAAATGTTAATTGTAGCGATGACTTGTGTGAACTGACTATAGATACGCGTATATGACCGAAAACAAACAACTTAAATTACTTGTCGATGTCCTATTTTCGGCTTCTAGGTCAATAAGGCGTTTCTGTGAATGAGGTTTACACTCTATTGTAACAATTTGGATTTGAAAACAAAACGTTTAGTGATATATGTTTCGATATTTTTCTCTACATGTGTATCCCGTAAGTTCTGCAAACCATACAAACTCATTTGATCAATGGAGAAAGATGGTAGTGTGTTCGTAATCTGTTATTAAGCACCCTAAGCAATGCATTGCACAAAGTGGTTTCGATCTCGAACTGTTTTGTACCATTATGTAAGAGAAACAACTACTTGTGATCAATAACCATCAGTTACAAGATGACACAAACTAAATTAATGAAGAATGGCGTCTTTAGGTAAGTATGCCCTAACGATTTGCCGCAACAAGCCAAAGACACACCCTTAAAGTAGTACGTGGTATTGCAACACCGCCTTTTTTGTTGATGACAATGTAATGTAGGTTAAAGACAAGTATTTAATAAAGAGGTTCTCCAAATTCTTAGAATAATCAAATAATACTCGAGCTAGACACAATGGCTAGAAATGCAGCATCGTTTTGGTTAATTGTATCATGTCTATTTGGATTAACATGTGCTCAATTAGTTTTTGAAATCCAAGACCACTTTGAATTTGAGAATGCCGTGTCTGAGAATGAAACCGATTTCTGGGTTTGGCGATCTGAGGCTTACAACTTAAAGACTTTACGATTAGAGGATACGAACAGGACGTATACCATAGAGCTGACATTGTGCATTGATCCGTTCGTCGAGGGCAATGTGACCGCATTCATCAACGACATTAGGTATGCTAACGATGGACCGTCTGACACTGTGTATGTGATGGTTTCTGGAATAACAATCGGAAACTTCACTACCGTAGAGGAATGGAAAAGCGGCCACGATTGGAATATATTTAGAAATACTGGAAGAGTCGGACCTAGTATGGTGTTCCGGAAAGGACAGTATTTACTGCAGATTCAGGTTGAAACCGATAAATGGGGAATCGAGTTCGACAGGATCCGAATGAATGCAGAAAATCAAAATCCTTTGACAGACCTGTTCTGTGGCGGACGATTATATAAGAACATTTGATGTGAATAGTGTTATAACTATAAACATGTGTTACCTCTCTTACTATGTGGAAATCTGCAAAAAATAGAAGTATAGACTGCGGGCAAGAAATGGCAGTGGTATTACAACTGTACGTTTATGTGATGTGATACGTCCTTTTAAATAATGTACATAATATAGAAAATGCGACCAAAGACACGTATAATCAACATACCGGTCACATAACTTAAGGATATGTTTATATTTATACATTTAACAATTGATACAGCATAAGACTTAATCGCCTTGTAGACAAAATATGATGAAACTGTCTAGTCCGAATAGATTTGCAACATAATGCATGTCCAAGAATTAAAATTCAAGTGTCAAGTTTCTGAACAAAGTTACAAAATAGCGTTCGTTGAATAGTGACCGTGTGATAACTATATTGTGGTTTGTTCTGCTTGGCTTTATGATGTCAATTGCATGCATATGTAGAGATGTTTCCGCATAAGCAGTGTAAAATGTAAAACTAATGATGAGTTTGATGAATAATTGATCCTATGTGTTTGTAATGAGATTACAGTGGTCATAAACGCGTTCTGAAGATGAAGTTCATACCAAACAAATATATACCATGTTCTCCTAAATTTTAAGCCAGTATGGTGAATAAAAGTCAAATTTGCAATATTTGATAACTTCATTGTTTGTAAGAATAAGTGTCGCACATTATGTTAAACTATAGAATTGGTGTTTAAGTAATACAAATACAGAACAACGCTCAGTGGCTTCCAGCTTTAGAATCGAAACATGTTAGCGTTAGGACTTTACTAGTGATAAGAAATCAATAAAATGAATAAAACTGTATAATATATATGTCTTCTATACCATTGGCTATATTCCGCCGGCATGTGACAATTAAAATTTGAAAGATTATCGGCAACCGCTTTTTATATGTGTTCTTATGGAAGCAAGTGCTTTTTTATGTCAATTACTTGTGTTTATGTTTTAGTATAATGCTATAAGTCTGCTGTTATTGGTTCTGCTTTCGTATAACACATGTATTACGTTACAATAAATGTTAACGAAACATATTATGTTTGTTTCAATGAATCCCCTACACAATACACTGAGTATTAAACAAAGTGGAATAAAGAGAACCTTATAACAGTTGTGAATATGAACTTGATAACGTAAATACAACGTCAATATGGAATTATTACAGCACCACAATCGTAGCATAATACACGGATCACGTATATAGATAGCACTGTTATAATGGTCTCCGAAATAATAACAGCTTTGTATGAATGACTTGTGGAGATAATTTATACGGGAACACTGTCTTTTGAAAATAGAAATGTATTCAGTGTAATTCTGGAAAACATCAATTTGAAGCATACATTTATGAATGGAAGATACTCGCGCACAGCAAATAACACGTATGTCTACATATTAGACATCGCAAATCTGACAAACTATAGACACACAATAATTTATCTCAGATACATGTACACTTGCATATAATTCAACCTGTTCAATGTATGCAAATGAGTTAGACAGGTTACGGTATGTCGTGCTAAACAAAACAACAGTCGAATGTCCAAGTGATGAATCAGATAGGAAGTATGTTCAGTAGACTGCACCTACCTACTGAGGGCACTGTAGTATGACAGTGCATGCCATGGAACCTACAATATTACATTAATACGTTGTATATAGACTATCTGACTCTTTAGAATCGTCGAAACATTGTTATGTAACTGTAGAAACATGTTTGGTTTACTAAATTCTCTTTTCGAGATGTTGAAGAACCGGTCAGAGCCCGTTATTGTAAGGAAAGTGTACTTATGAGTTCTAGACAAAACAAGATACAGTGCATGCATCGTAGTATAACACAGATTACGCTGCACATATACGTTTACAAATAATTCATGAACACGATGTTTATTCTAGATACAAACGGTATGCATACACATCACTTAATGTTTAGTACTATGCAAAGTGTGCAAGGCTATTTGGTTGTGTGTTGTTATATCCTTACTACCAAGCAGTAATATAGTGTGTCTCCACTTTCTCCAAATTGTAGTCATGTTCTTTAAGTCGCCATGGTAAAATAACCTTTTTTATTTAAGTGTATGCCGGGTAGGTAGTCATAACATCGCTTACACACGCTTGAGAATCCAAATACTTATTTAAGCTACAGGTGATGTTTTAATTAGCACCAGGACGCGACGCTAATGCTGTTGTGTGTCTGTGTTTGGAGTCAAATTATTACCACCACAAACCTTTCCATATAGGTATAGGAAATATAAGTTTGACTCAGTTAGTGTATATTTACAGCGTTTTTGTTTAAATGAGACTCTGTTTGAATAACGGCTTTCATAATTGATGTGTTATCTGATTGAAAAGATGTGTTGATGTCATGTAATTATGTTGTTACTTGTATAATATAAAAGATCATTTGTCGTATCTCAAATGTAGATTCGAACAAGCTCTAGAATGGTTACATCGATTCCTCGGTAGGTGCGGGTTTGTGTTTGTAATATGTGGTATGTGTTACAGGTGTGTGTTGCTTTGCTATACATGTTTTTATAATACACAATGCACTTATAGTATCGAACAATTTGTTAACGCATTTATGTATTAACATTGACACATATAATGATGTAGAACTGTTAATGGATAGCAACTGTACTACTACCAGTATAAGGATACGAATCGTGTATAGTGTGTATTTATGCAGTATAAGCGTTTGCATCTTTCAAAAAAAATGTTTATCATGGAACAATGTACATTGGTAAACATAATGTACCATCATAGCAACCGTACACTATGATTCGTGTGCATAAACATATTTATAACAGAAAACAAATGATGTACAACCATTTTCAAATCTTTAAATCTTTATTTTTCAACATATGACTTTAGCAAGTTGTATTTTTGGATTGAAATTGGGTTTACATGTTTAGAAGAAAACAACATCACAATAGGTTTTAGTTACGTTTTTGAAGAATCCGAAGAGTTCCTAAATCTCTTTGATATGTGTTTAAGTAAATTATTCCAAACGTTAGATCCGAGAATAGAGTACATATTGTTGTTGTAAAACTATATTGTCCTTCAATTCACGTGTAAATATATTACAATAACAATTGCGAACCACAGAATAACGGCGACATGGGATCCTGGTTCTCGGCATTCACTCTAATCCTATCCAATTCAATACCCCACGTATCAGTTCTTACATTCACCTGAATAAAGTATTGTCCCGGGCTCAGGTTTAGAGAAGGTCCGAGTGGGCCGGAGTTTTTGAAGATGTTCCACTCGTGTCCACTTCTCCATCTTTCCGTGGTGGTGAAGGTGGCTAGAACAATGTTGTTGAACCTGACAGTTACATTGTCTGATGGACCGTCATTAGAGTACCTGATGTCATCAATATGTAGAGTAATGTTAGCGGAAGTGTTATATGGTTTCACGCAAATTTGGAACCTTACTTCCGAAGTACCAAGTTCGTCCACAATTCGAAATGTCTTCATGTTGGAGGCCTCAGAACGCCACACCCACATGTCTTGTTGAACATCACTTAGAGCATCCTCGAATTCCGCATGTTTTTGGATTGTCTGTGCGGTAGCAACAACCATTAAACCGAGTAATAGGTACTGTTTCATTGTGAATGTCTCTTTAGCATGTCATCCAACCGATTGAAAGCTTTTTGACTAAAATACTTATATATTCAATCCTCGTTGAAAAAAAAACATCCGGGAAATAACGACAAACGTATGGACGATCTCTCACGTGATTATAAAAGTGGTCGGCGGTGAGGATAATCAATATTGTTTTGGGCGGCTTACATTTCGAATTCCTCATGACGGATATTCAACATTCGAAAACAGATTTAGATAAATGCGCTTCAGATCGAAAAAAGACGATACTTCAACTGTTTTTTTCTTCTGAATGTTGTATCGATCATTCCAGTGTGTTTATGCTACAGTCACTAAACACCTAATGCACAGCTGATGAATTACACAGCTTGAGTATTATACGACTTGTCGAATTATATTGGAAGGTCAGCTGAACATTTTGCCAAAAATGTGTTTACCGTCAACAAATTTCCAAAAGAAAAAGTGGATTCTACGCATTTTTCGAATGTAATGCAAAACGTTTTGAACATTAATAAATATTGTGAAACAACACGCTATATATTTTTAAACAACTGTTTGTTGATGTGTTCGTGTTCATCTATGTTAATATCAACGTACAGTGATGTGTTACTGGTGGTGGTTTGACATAGATATGTCTCGATTTATTATAAAATGCATGATTGCCAAATTGTATGATGTTTGTATCTCCGTCCTACTTACCATTGTATTACGTAGTTTTATTTGTGTTGGTATTCAAAGCCGTTGACTTTCAAATAATATTTTATCGACGTAGCACACATGTATACGTTATCAAACTCTTACAGAACTAATTATAAATGGAAAATAATATCTGAGAATATGTTAGTAATTTACTCCAACAAGCTTGACTATGTTTCAAAAATGCTCAGTGATTCCCAAACAAGGAAAGTCGCATGCTAGGTTTACAGTGAAAAAAAAGTGTAAGGTGCTTCACTGAAATGTAACTATGTTCTGTATTTAAGAATATCCCCTACCATGAAATCTAGCAAACTAATATGTGTTCCATATGTTTATTATTTCGATGTAGTTTAAAAGACGAAGAAATTAATTTGAAGGTCATCCTCTTTTCTTTTTTGAAGTACGTGATCTATCTGGTATGACGATAGTGTATGTCGTGGCACTGTTAGAATGATTAAGAGCAGACTATTAGTTAGTAAGGCCAAATATGCAGCATACATCACACATGGAACAGTTTTAAAATGCCATAAACAGTGTTAAATCACTTTACATGCTATAGTATGACTAACACGTGTATTACACAAACATCGAGTTATTCAGTGATTAGATAATTAAGAAATTCCCAGAGCGCTAATTTTGCCTTATATACGTTCATGCATTCCCAGAGCGCTAAGGTTGCCTTCTATACGTTCATTCATTCCCAAAGTGATACGGTTGCCTTCTATACGTTCATTCAAACATTAGTAACAAGGGCCAGTATCCTAGATAGTGTACACGATAATAACATATATAGTTATGTACGATTTCATTTGCTTAAACAGGATCAAATGGATTTTGTTTATAAAACACATACATAAACATATTATATAATATATAATAATATATATAAATATATTAAACAATAGGTCAAAACGTAATCACAGGCTTTCTTATAAAACAAAACATTTGTTGATCTCTCGATTATTACGGATCACGATCTTGCAAGGTCATTACACTATGAAAACAAACATCGCCGCTATTTTGAAAGAATAGTTGGGAGGAAAAACACGACTGCCAGGAGGAGAATGTTCTAGATGTATTTACTAAGCCTTTCAATAAAACGTGGACATATCAAGTAAGGACAACTCTGGGCTTATTTGTCTGATGTTTCTTGGCTGAAATCTTGCAAAAATGTCAACCAAAGCTTAAAGTGATTTTCGATGCATCAAAGTTGAACCGAGTTAAATTTGGTCAATAATTTACAAGGGAACTCATTTAACAACTGTCAATCTGACATAGGGTCCTCGATTGGAAAATAATGCATCATTTCAAACAAGGTATATGAACACTTCTTAAACAATGCAAACATATAAAACAAAGAAGAAAAAAATAGTACATATACTTATCTTTTATTTACGTTTCGAAGCAATATACATTGTTGTAAAAACTGCTGAATATGGCTAAATACGGCGTGTGATCAACGTGATATACTGGTGTCAGAGTGGGTTCCTTATGTATATGAGTGTTGGTGAACAATATATAACTTTCTGTCGACATTAATAAGTCCTAATGTGTTAGTCAATCGAACATCAAGTAAGCTAGTTCGATGTCTAAATATAGTTATATCAATAATGTCAGCTTGTTAAACAGTAATGTTAACCTTAGATGTGTGTTCGGATTTAGATTTACTAAACCACCAAAGATAACACTGCTATCGTATTTTTCTCAGAGTCAACCTTACGTCCCAGCCCCCGTAAATATTTGATGAAAGGTATGGCAAATAAAGAAAATTAATTCTACATATAGGTAAATGTCGGCAAGTTTCCGTATTTCTGTCGGATGACATTTTCGAAAATAAATCCCCTACGTTTGAACTTTACAACCTAATTTGATGATAACGAAAACAATCGATAAACGCTGATTAAAATTCACCTATCAGTTCACATGTCAAAGTAAGTTCGATGAGGCAAATACTGTGGTCACAAGTCTTTTATCTAAGCCTACAAAGAAGTACTATCAGCCGTATCTAACAATGAAAAGTGGCCAACACGTAAACATTCTTTGTCAGCAAGTTTTCGAAATGTAAGTACAATTATGTTTTGATAAATGTGAAGCCGAAAAAAGTAAAGATAAGCATGTATGAAGGATTGTTTGCTTCAGGTCAAAATGTAAACAGAATATGTCAGCATATTTCAAAATGAACTTATAAATAACTCTTTTATTTATATGAGTCCGAAAATAGGACTAAAACAATCAATGAAAGAAGCCTGTTCAGCACCTGTTTTAGTTTATTAATGCATGTACACATATGTTGTCTTTTAATTATATATGCAGATTTTCATCGTTAATACAGTTTGAGACAATCCAGTACAAATAACTGTTACAATTATATACTTTGTATCTGCAAAAACAAAACAATATCTTTTAATCTAGGCCCCTAACGATGGGACCTGCCCTAATCGTACATAGATAATGGATAGATGCAATAAGGACAAACGTTTCTCGCATTCATCATCTAACTTGTGATAAATGAAGATGTGTGACATAGTTTAAACTTGCGGTCAATACTTATTATACATTAGCCGATTCTATAAAGGCATATCACAATTAATATTCTGTTAATAGAGGATAACAATCATTCTTGATACATTGCTTCGTTCATAGACACATACGTGTACATGGTTAAACAAAAGGCGGCTCGTTGTGTGTGATCTACGATTATTGTTATTGTTATATAAATTCGTTTTATAGGCTATATATCAACGCGCAATTCGTATATCCCTGTTCGTTTGTATCACTGACGTTGTGTTGTGATCCATATACGTTGGAAATCAAACTCAACAATTCATCAGGGAATTGACTGAGGTGACATTTACTGACATCTAGTAGCTTTGCTTTTAGAAACAAGGTGACAAATGTCAATAGTTCTGGAAATATGTTCCCCATCCTCCACCACTTAAACAATACGCTTTTGTAGGCCCGAATGTGATTGAATTTAATGTTGATCGTTAGGGTGTTCGTGTATAATCAAATATTAAAACAACAGAGAACACTATTTAGTTTATATTTAACCATATAATAATGTATTATATTTTGTACTTGTGGTATCGTCATTGGTGATGCAACACATGTATGACTTAACGTTTAAATATTTGTCATCGTTTTTAATGTGGATACTGTGAATAAGTCCTACATTCAGACCGCCATATGTTACCGATATACACATTGTTATTTGGTTCAAGGGCATTGATATTTTGTTTTTTAAAGGTCCATATATGCAAGTATTTCATAAGCCGTTTTAAGTCCATTTTAATAAGCGTTCGGCCTTTTGAAAAAGTGTCCTGTCCAAGGCGAATCTCTTTGTTCTGTGAGTGGTGCCATATGTCTTAAATGTTACCAACATAGTACTATTAGAACTATAAGAGTATGTCAGGACAATGAATAGCCATTACAGCCGAGGCAAAATGGTGTATGTTTATAATAATTGCCATGTACAGTATTTAGTGCTTTAGTGTGCTGCATTCAAATTGTTTAATAATTCTCCTACAATAATTGTGCTATTAACGTCAGATAACACGTATGAAACACTACACAATTCAATAATTAACTATGTGAGATATCAGATTATTTAATATCAGAATAACGTTGTTATCAGTATGTTATGTTATGTCATTTTTAAGAAATGGTACACACATATTTGAGTGCTGGCTGTAAGGTCAATTTAAGTTCGAAGTGCTTTGAACATTTTCTTATAACATGCCGAAAACATAACGTAATATGTGTTGTAATCTTCGCATAACAAACGGCTTAACGCAACCAACAGTGTAGCAGTCCCTTAAGTGACCGCTCACAGCTGGCACGATCCTACAAGTGACCGCTCACATCTGGCACGATACTATAAGGGACCGCTCACATCTGGCACGATACTATAAGGGACCGCTCACAGCTGACAAGATACTATAAGGGACCGCTCACATCTGACACAGTACTATAAGGGACCGCTTACAGCTGACACGATACTATAAGGGACCGCTCACATCTGACACAGTACTATAAGGGACCGCTTACAGATGACACGATACTATAAGGGACCGCTTACAGCTGACACGATACTATAAGGGACCGCTTACAGCTGACACGATACTATAAGGGACCGCTTACAGCTGACACTATACTATAAGGGACCGCTCACAGCTGACACGATTCTATAAGGGACCGCTCATAGCTGACAAGATACTATAAGGGACCGCTCACAGCTGACAAGATACTATAAGGGACCGCTTACAGATGACACGATACTATAAGGGACCG
>ENA-OREC01000081-OREC01000081.1-marine-metagenome-genome-assembly--contig:-NODE-81-length-23234-cov-22.357473_pt1 | contig 23234 bp, 8 predicted proteins | sample MGYA00248626_ERZ508543 | MGnify/ENA primary metagenome ERZ508543 (study PRJEB26211, sample SAMN05518279) | marine metagenome | isolation source: Puget Sound, Washington, USA | host: Bankia setacea | place...
AATGTAAAAATGTCTTTTTCATACTCTTCTTCTTAATCCTAATAATTTCATCATTTCTAAAGCAGTATTGCGGGGGTATTAATCACATTTAGTGATAGTTCTAGTTTTTCTTGAAAATATTTAAACAACTGACCAAGAATATTAATGCTGTAGTGTTAAGCATGCCTAACAGCTTTGAATTGTTCTTTGTGTTTCAGTGAGACAGCTAGAATTCAGGTTCGAATGCCAGATGGTTCATCAGTTGTACAGTCATTCTCATCTACAGAATCCCTTAGTGTCCTACACAGTTTTGTACAAGAGGTATGTGTGAATAAAAGTTGTTTTCAAATGGTTCCTTATTCATTCAACATGACTACTTTTAGTACTTTGAGGTGTAACCCATTTGAAAGTCAGTCGTTTGCATGTGAAGATGTCTTGTTTAACTTATATCAGTTTGTTTTTGACATATCATTTAGTAAACATGACTACAAATAAAAGAAGAGCAAGACATAAGCCATCAGATGTGTTTGATGAACAGCTACATCTTCTAACTGTTAGATTATATTGTACCTATTTTAGTCTATTATTATTCTGAATGTTAGATTGTAATAAATCAATTAGGTTTTTCTAATAATGTATACAGTAAAGTTCAATAAGACTGCTCCACTATTTAGACCCCCTATTTCCCAAACAGCCAATTTCAATGTATTCTACTCTAGCTATTTAGATCAGTTGTTGTCAGTACCAAGGCTGGAGTTAGTATTGGAACTTTAATGTACAAGTAATGTTTACTCCTTCGTTTTATGTACCAGAGACTGGGTGGAAGTGTGTCATTATCGCAGGCCTTTCCTAGACGTCAGTTCACAGAGGAGGACATGTCATCTACATTTGCTGATCTACAGTTAGCTCCATCAGCTGTTGTCCTAGCATTGCCTGTATGTAATACTACAAATCTCTTCCTTGTCAGTGTATCTCAAAATTTTATTACAAAGTGCGAAAAAATACAGGTTATAATGGCCTAGTGTTAGAAAATGCTTCAATTGGATTGTGTAAATAAAATTCTTTGCAGATTACTAGTCTCTATATACTGAATATTATAAAGAATACATGCAGAATTATTAATTTTCTGAATAACTTATAGTCATTTTTATATGTTACACAATGAATCCTTTTACATGTAGTTTGTTAACTAGTGAAAGATGATTTTGTTAATTATTACAATGTACTACATTTACTGTTATACATTTTAAAAATATTTATCCTCATTGTTTGTTTGTTGCAGGGTAATCGTTCAGCCAGACAGGCATCCTCCTCCTCCTCCTCTCCTGCATCTTCTGTTGTGCAAGCTGGAGGTGGAATTCTATCCTTACTCTTCACTCCATTCTTATTTGTCTGGAACTTAGTGTACACCTTCTTGTTTGGACGACCCAGTGGACCATCAGGACCGAGTCCGCCAGCAACCACTAGTCAGCCCCAGGAACCCTCACAGACTCGCACTTCTAACAGACCTACCACGTAATCTATCATTCAGTTATTTCATACTTGTTTGACTTCTCAATAGACAAAAATATTAGAGGCACAAACCTTATTTTTTCTGTCTCGATTAGCTTGTGTACTTAAGGTAAACAGACCTTCACATCAATATTGTCAAAATGAAACATCTCTTTGATTATAATGAAACTTAACAAAATAATTCATCAATCCTTCTGTTATGTTTTCCTTTTTTCAATCAATTGATGTCCCCATACCTTTAGTCATGATTCCTTTCCATTAAATTGGCAATTACCCTAGAAAAGTTTTTTTTATGTCACTTTCATAAGTTTAATGATATGAAAACAAAGTAAGTTAATGATAAGGTTTTATGCCTGATGATTGGTAGCAAAATTTAATTCTGATGATTAAACTTATTGGTAAGCTGCTGTGGTTGACTCAAACTTGTTGAACAAAATTGAAACCTAATACAATTACTACATATCAACCAAGCAGCTACAGCATGCAAGATAGTGTGAGGCTATAAGTGAACATTTGTCACACACTTTGATGATTGGTTTTCATCAGATTCTCTTGTTTTCTCTTACAAGAAGGCCTCACAAACATTACTTTTATTGACAAGCAAAGTGTTGAACTTGTTGGAAATTTGTACAAAAGTTAAAAGGGTTAACTAATCAATTGTATTACACATTTGTTTTTAACAGGGCTCACCAACGACGAACTGGTGGTGGAAACACACATCGTATGACAGACCTGCGAGATGATGATGATGACATGTCAACTTACAATGGCAATTCCACACAACAAATGTGATTTAACAACTTTGTAATAAAAGTGAAGCCCCACAGCTGGTCCATTCTTTGTGACATAATGTCCTCAAGTGGAGAAGTAGCCAGTTACTTGCAAAGAAATATTAGTACTGGGAAACCTAGAAAGTCGGTTAGGTGAACTGTTTGTTGTTTAATGACTGAACTAATGTTGAAACGATGTTAAAACAACCAAACCCAGAATTTTATGAAATTCTTGTGATTTCATGCATATTTAACTCAATTGTTAAGCCTTTAATAGATGTATTTTTTGGAAGTTGAAAATGCCCCCTTTATGTTGTTCACTTCATTTTCTGGTTCACTTACATTGCACAATATGATACCATCCGTTGTAGGTTTCAAAGTTATGATTATCAGAAGTTAAAGTCATTCTTAGAAGAAGTGTATTTGATCAAGCCATAAATGATAACATAAAATCTAGAGGTACTAATCTATTCTGTCCTTCATCTGTACATGACCTAACACTTCTTACATGTCTGATACTGAACCAAGTCACCTGGGCAGATTTAAAACTTCCTAACTTCAATCAAGTACAATGTATATTCAGAACCATGGCAATCACACAAAACAACAACAGATTTTCTTCCATGAGTATAATACTGTTTGTGTGATTATTGATTAAGAAAGTGTTAGTGCAGTTCTTATGTTTATTATATAATGTTTGGTAATTGCCTCAGCAGGTGTTAGTGTATTTTATCTTAATATGCCATGAATGAAAGTGGTTTTGTTTTTTTGTCTCTTTATTTGGCAATTATTGATTATTTTTCTTGTTTGTTACCATCACAAGGCAAAGTGTTTATAAAACTATTCAGGTTCAAAATAGTCACAAATCTAAGTGAAAATATTGACAATTCATAAAAAACTTGATATTTGTTTTCTGTGGTTTAAAAAAGTTTTTCAAACCTCAAATAAAAATACAATTCAATTACATTTGAGAATATATTTTTTTAAATAACTGATACTTTTTGGTTGTAATTATTACTTTTCTTACAGCATTGTGCTTAGAATTCTGGGTGAGCATGTTAGGAGGAAAATTTAAACATTTACCAACAATCATTATTGAAATAGATAAAAATGTTAAGACTTGGGATTGATCCTGAAAAGCTTTGTGACACATGGCCTTTAACTTCACTTAACGTTTAAGTTACCATACGGGAATGTTTCATGTACATGTAGTATGATAGTCTAAAGAAAATCCATAAGTACTGTTCAAACACTGGTCAAACATTTTGAATTTCTCAAGTTTGTATATTCATATCTGCCATGTGTAGGTAAATCATGTGTAAAAGACCTATGCCATATTTGTTATTAAAGCTGTTTTAAATCTATGTATTTGTATTAGAAATCTTTGAAAGGTGTTAGATGAAAGTATTTATTTTAAATGTTTTGTTTTATTTGTTTTGATTTCTATGATGTAATCAGAAATTGCATGGAAACAAATTAGGTTAACAAATCCGAGATAAAGGGCTGCACATAACTATATCCCCGTAAACAAAGCTGTTTGTTGTTGTTTAGGAATCACTGTCTGTCTAGTCTGTCCATATATCTCGCAACTCCTCTTAAATGGATGAACATATATTAATGAAACTTCACACACCTGTAACTTTATACCTGTCACACCTTGTTTTCTACAAGTTGGGGGAAATTTTATTTGGAGATTCTTTTATCGCAAAACAAGAAAAGGGAAGGCAAAAAAACACAAGAAAGTGCATGGTTTTAAAGAAATTTTGAAAGGGGAAGCCGTCTGTAAACGACTTCAGCAATATAAGGAGAAACAATCCATGTCTGTGCTTCTTGAACTTTATAGAACAGTCTATTTTTTTAGCTGAATGCGTTGTGTAAGTGTCCAATGAAACATTACATTCTGTTCACACATATTTACAATACTTGATGTGCTTTCATATATTTGGAGACTGTTGTTGTTTGTTGTTGTATATGTGAGATGTACAGATTGTTGCTATTTATCAGACATTCAGAATAAATACATGTATATTGAACATTCTTGGTTGCTTTTTATATCCGTGCAAAGTTCTGTGGGCTATATAGGAATCACCATGTCAATCTGTCTGTCTGGTAAGCGAACCTCTCCTTAATGCATGAACCAGTACTGATGAAACTTTACACATTTGTAGTATAGCAGCTGAAGATTTGCATGAAGGAGAATACTAAGACCGAATGATTTCAATGGAGATAATTATCAGTGTAGGACTGGGGTATCCTTTGTGATTTGAATTCTTACTTAAAAAGCTTAGTGTGCATGATTTACCTGTCTAGGAATGGATGTATTCTTTGGGTTTACACCATATACACTGTTACCCCAGCAGGTATAAATAAAATTAAGATTCCCAATACATTGTACCTAACCAAGACCCGTGTTTTAAAATGGCTCAAAGAGGGTTATTGAAGCTTCAACGCTTACTACATGGAGTGAAACAAACAGATTAAGATGATCATTGCAAACAATAACTTGATAGACCATGCAGTATACTGTATCTATAGGTTGTTTAGGTGCATATAGGTCATAAACAATAGAGAAAGTGTGACATAAGGTATACGTTTATCTAATACTGGGTCAAGTATTATCTCACTTATTATTCTCTAAAATGTTCATAATTGTGAATTTCTGTTTAAGGACCATCATAAAAATGGTCTTGATACTGATACCAAATCAATTAAAATTAGCTTTTTGGAGTGAAAATGGGTGGTTGTAATAGCGAGCCTGTCTAAATATTTAATGGTTTTAATAACGGTACTTAAACTGAACCAATCTCCTACGCAGTAATCTCCCCTGGTACCTCTTGACTTGTCTACACTGTTCTACATTGAAACATGGACGTCTGCCAGGGAAGGATTTACCCATTATTCCAAAACAGCAACCCAAAACAAACTACGTTGTATATGATATGATAAACACGTCATATATTGATATAAAATATATAAATGAATTCCTTTCATTTTGTTGCAGTTTTTTTTTAAATGGATAGAAAACAGTCTCTTGCCTTTACATTACCAAGAAGCTACTTTGTTGGAGTGTACTTCAGTTGTACAGTAGTCCACAAATTTGTCCATTTTCTACATTTGTATTATTTGTATCCATTGGACTATTCCTGAATGTAAACACTATCCCCTTCCCAGCAATCTCTTTTTGACCTTTGACACCAAAATATGACCTTGACCCTGACATCTGTTGTCTCACTGTGTACCATTTGTTCTCCTCAATCTTCAACACCTTTCTTAACTTAATATCCACTATCTTGTTGTCTTCATGTGAAAGTTCTACACAATTTATTCTCACCACGATTGCATTTGATGGGTCATAAATGCTCAGGTCACCTTTGATTGTGCCTTCTGGAAATGGAGAGAACAGTATAACACCTGTTAGATTGATGGAACTTGAGCATTTGAACGAGACGGCATCATACAGATTATCATTCTCCCAATAGTCGATCATACCTCCCATTATTTGCTCGAAACGCTGGACTCGATGTGTCCACTCTCGGACTCTAGCTTGAGATGAGAACCTTGATTTCTGTTCACAGGTAGTGTTTCCATCGGTTGGTATTGAGTTAAAGGTCTTGTACACGCCAAGTTTCTCCTCAGCTGTTAACAAATCACTAGATGATACCAGCTCTGTGAAATCACTCTCTTTCATTAATGGGAACCTTATAAGACCCAGTATATCTACAAGTAAAAGTCGTAAGTTTTCATCACTAGCTTCCATTTCTTTCTCAACACATTTCTTCTCGGCCCAGATCTTACAAGCCAGAAATATCTGTTCCTCCCTTGCATTCACTTGGTCATCTTTAACAATAGTCTTAAAACAGTCATAACACAGATTCTCATAGTCCTTATCTTCACATGTTAAAACATCTATACTGTTACTGAAAACGGTTGCTAGGCAATGATCCCAGAGTTCCTTCTCATCAAACATGTGAGCCTGTTCCATGATTGTACACACGTTACTGGAGTTGATTTCTGTCTGGAGATACTTGCGGCAGTTCTTGAGAAGAGTTTGGACACTGTATTTCTTTGCACAGTACATCAGTGCCATTACATTGTCTGGGTCTAGTTGCTGAGCTCCACAGTACAGGAATCTGACATTTTATAGGAAAACAGTCAGTACAAACACTTACACTTGACGTTGGTTTGTTAAAGTCTATTTTACAGGGCATGACTAGCAAATGATATTTTGGGAATATTTTTAACCAAAGCTTGTAAATTTTAAAACCCTTACACAATTCCAAACAAAATTGTATTAATCTTCTTTAAGATAACTTTACTAAGTGAGAGTAAACATGGTTAAAATTCATGTGAAAGGAAACGAAACATCGGAAATCAATTTAGCTGTTTCAGTTTGATGATTTTGTAGAATTTCTAAATACATAAACTATTAATGGAATAGCAACAGTACCTGAGGAAAACGTTCATCACATAAGCAGGAATGTCTGGAATTATAACTTGGGGCCCTGTCTCTGCCAAGTGACCGTAGAACATGGCATAAAACACCTGTTAATGTGAAGTGCATTAATAGTTTTCAGCAGTTGTATTTTATGGTGTGTGCTTTGAATCAATATTACTATGTATGATTGAGTGTGAAAAGAATGTAAACAAAAGGTTAATTTAAACAATCTGAAAAGCCATATCATTTGGTAATTTAAATCATGCTCCAATCCATTCCTGAAACAAACCAGTACTGAGCAATGAGGGTATAGATTAGTTATGATTAGTACAGGAGCCTTAGATTGGGTTCAACTTCACTCCTGACAGACATTGACCAATTACAAGTCAAATGCACTAACCACTGAGGTATGTAATCCCTCAACGGTTAATAAACGACCCTCTCACACTAAAAACATGAACACCCTCAGTCTTAGCTTTATTAGAAAGAAGAGAGTCTCATAGGAAATTATCTGCAACCACAGTATTTTCTCCATTACTCTTTATACATACATAACAAAGCATAGCACAGTAGTATATCTGGGTATCTGATCATGGTAAACCTGCAGACATACTATTGTTTTATTGTATTGACCAAGCAAGTGAAACTATTATATTAACACTTCAAACTATGGCTCATTTAGATGTTAACAATATTTACCATGCTTCGACTTGCCAGAACAAACTTGTGAGCTGGAATTGGTTCTTGTGTTGAGCCTGTTACCAATGTTATGTCACTTCCCAGTCCTTTGTTTAACATGTACAAGTTTGTTTCCTCTAGCCCCTTGTCTGACTGCCAATCTTCACTAGCTAATAGAAATAAGTATATATAATCTAACCTGTGACCAAAGACCTGCAACCAAGGCAAACAAAGAATTTCAGATAATTGTTGTAGGCAGGTTGAATAAAACCACGCCACAGAACATGAACAAATCATCAGCTGGCCAAATTAAGTAGAGGAATCTTGTTTCACGTTGTCTCTCTTTATAGGTGGTTTTCAGTATAGTTTTTAAATGTAATATGAAAGAGCTAGAGGGATTAAAGTACGTTTGTGTATCTGTTTAGATGCTTGATACTTTCTCTTTATTGTGTGCGTGCTGTTACTTAAAATGTCAATCATGCAATATGCTTCTGTATTTTGCACCCCCAAACATAGTCTGCAGATACATGTGTGCTTGTGAATTGGTAATTTCTTGTGTCCTATTAAGTTTCATAAGTGATGTATACAGTGGCTTATTAAAGAGTTTTTTAATCATGTGTCATTGTTAGTCATCGTTTGTATATAAGTGTGTCAATTATTGGCTTATTATTTCATTTCATGATGTCTTGTTCTTGTGATTAACAGCGAAATCTAAATATAATGTGATTGATACCCAAATTACAGTGTTATAAAAGAAATTAAACGTTGTGTATTACTTGATTATGGTATTTGGATATGGTAACATAAACCAACCATTAGCTGTTAACACTTGTAATCATCACCGACCTATTAGTGTATTATTTACCTGTTCCAAGCATGACTGTATCTTTCAGTGCAACTATTTTCTTCCTCTCCTTTCTCTCACATAATTCCTTCTAATAGTATGTAAGTCTCAGTGCGTATCAACGGTTCAATTCAGATTGTGTATAAGAGTTATAACACTGATCAGTATGTGAATAAGTGACTGTGTACATGTTCCATATCAAATATAAAAACTCAACACTGACTCAATATTAGAACCATAGATTTAATTCTTAAAATATGAAAAAAGTAAAACCAGGATAGTAATAAAAGAACACAAACTACAGAGTAACTAGGATCCAACAATAAACTTGACACATATAACAAAGCTCTATCTGAGTACACTAATCAACAGCTTATTATCAACAAATACTGATTCTTTCAACAAAATTATACCAAGCAATAAACACTACAAATAACAAGTTAAGATTTTTCACTGATTTCATGGTTAGGCTTTAGTTGAACTTTCAATTGTTTTATATATGGCACAGTATAGGACATTTTCAGTAATTTAATCACCCTTAAAATTACATTCTTGAAGTATAATAGAAAACGCAATCACAGATCAATAGCAAAACACTGGAGGACTCTTTACACCTACAACACACAAAGCTAGTTAACCTTGCTTTACATTGTACATACTAGTTAGTTATTGGACAGGATTCAATCAACTGAGTAAACATTACAACTATCATTTCTGTTAACCTTACTGTATTGGTTTGACACGGGAAAGTAAAACGTTTAATAAAAAGATTAAAGTGAAGCTTTATCATATTTGAAATACAATAAACAAAATGAGTTCATGTTAATGGTAAACCTTTACTGCTTTGTTTCCTATCTGTTTTTGTTTTCCATATGTGTTGTGAAAAGATTTTATTCAATTCACAGAAATTTAAAGAACTGAGTCTATTAAACTGAGCCAATACAAGGCTTTAATCTACATAACAAACAAGGTGACTATGTAATTATTTATAGTCTGACTACTGCATCACTAGTATACAACTGTGACTTTGGTGAACGGTAAATGCATCAGCATGTAAAACATTCGTTCCTAACATCACAATATTTACTTATATTGAGAGCAAAAAACATATGTCTTACACTTCAAGCACAACAATCTAGTGTTTTCTGTCCGATAAAATGGCCACTTATACTAGACAAAGTTCTATGGCTTGCATATCAATTGAATTATTTTACTTTTAAACTTATTTAATGTTTGTGTCTGACAATATCTATGAGTATTAATTTTCATTAAAAAAGTCCAGATAAGCAAATTTGGGATACAGCTAAATTATTTTATATATTTACCAGACTATTGACTTTCAAATTGAGAAGGCGTGACCTGTTCAGCCATTTTTGTAAGACGTCCACGTTATGGTTAATGAAAGCAATGGGTGTATCATTTTGCTCTCTCATGATGATTAACTGTCGGTTTTTAAACCAGTTTTCTTGTACTTTTTAATGCACTCATGCAGCAAAATGTAAATACTGTGCTGTTAGCAAAGAGGACTCACTACAGTAGATAAACCATTAATTCGTTGAGACAAGTTTTGAAAGTGTTCATGCAATGTCATAATACATGTATAATTAAAAAATGATTAGATTTGATCTTCCATATGATGTTTGATTTTCAAGCAATAACACAGTAATTTAGTATAATAGGTTGTTATATAAATGAGGGTCAATCTCAACTGGAACATATAAGCAAATGTCCACATATCAAAGCTTGGGTGCTAAGGTTTTGTGTATACCAATGTCATCCTTACAGAAACTATGTGTGTTTGTCATACATTGTTCTTTTCTTTTTACCTGTTTTCATAGAACGAGGAGAGTTAGAATTGTCTGATGATAAAGACTAAGGATTCATTTGACTTGTCCAAATGAATAATAGAAGGTGATCTGACAAGGGGATAACAATTCTATTGCAATGAGAGAAATAGACGCATCCATCAGCTGTGTATGACATTGACCTGGTTAAGACAAATACTTTGAAACAACTAACCTATAAACACAGATCTCTTTAAATAACATGCAATCACTGATTAGTTACCTGCCGTCACCATTGAACAGAACTCTACACTACTAAGATGACAAATTGTTGCCAATAGGTTCATAATGTAAACTAGGAACTTAATTCTAAATTCAGCATTTCTATGTTTCAGCTACTTCCTGATAGCCAGCTATCTTCCATAGTTATACATAGTTTCTCTACATTTTGTGAGCTCTAGCATACCTTTACCCACATTGTTACTAGTCTACATATGTTCACAACAAACAAATGAGCTAAAAATATACATTGCGTGTACACAAGACTCCTTTTGTGTCTATGCTAATTCTTGCATTTAGCTTTGCTATATATATCCTTCAAAGTGCTATACTATTTGGTGGATAAAAAATACCTAGAATATTTACAGACACAGATGAAAGTGCTATACTAACAGAGAACACTTATGCTTGACCAATATACTACAGTTAAAACTGGGTGGACCTAATCTTTACTATGTTATAATACAAATACATAGTATCTTGAAACCAGTCCATTGCATTGATGATCATGATTTGTTTTATACTGGGCAGAACTACAGGCTGTACAGTGACAGGTGAAATATTTTAGTGGATTGGAGGCTAGAATACTTCATTGGTTCACCACATTAACAATTGCTTTGATATTGTATACGCCCATAAAGTCACTTTTTTCAATCCTTATTTTTACAGAATGCATATGGAATGCTTGTCAGAGCAAGTGTATAGTTACCACTAATGGCTTAATTATATGTGATTACAAAGTCATGCTTTTAACAAATCAATGATCAGAGATCGATAACAAACTACAGCACAAAACATGTCTTATACATCTAATCCTTAACTAAGTATTTCCTATTTTACCACCTAATACAGTAACTGCATGTATTGGCGCCTAGTGGTTCAAACAATGCATTCTATCAATAGATTATGCTGTTATTTATACATGTATCTAATTTATGGAGATGTGACATGTTGAACAAATGCTAATTGTAAAAAACTATAAATGTTTTGCATGGTATGTGATCATTACTTAGAACACACACACACATCAATTTTAAAAACTCAGAAAAAAAAGCTTATTAACCTAGAAATCAAAACTTAAATCTCAACAATTACATAATGAAACGTCTTGTTTGTACTGCCCTTGAATTGGGGAAAACCCATTTATCTAAACATCTATTGAAAACATAAATAAGTATAATTGCCATAGAGAAAAGTGCATTTTAGCTTAAGTTGAACACAACAGAATGAGATGGTGATTTGTTTCGGTTTGTTACTACATCTACATTGAGAAATAAAATAGTACAACTCTTTTTACAAAGTATTTTAACAAAATGCAAAAACCAAAAACAAAATAAAAATGAAGTTAGTAAATATACCAACATTTCTAGTGCCTGGTATGTAGACACACCTGTATAGTGGTTCTCTGACGATTGAAATCAATTTGAAATCATGATTTGTTTGAGACCAGTCAGTTTAAACCATATCACAGCAATAAAACATACCCCACAATATCTATATGTTGTATACTAACAAGTTTGTAGGGTTTACACTATAGTACATACAGTATATGTCCAACTATAACCAGCTGGTAGATAAACCATGCCAGTTGTAACATACAAGTTTAAACAAATGCTCATCAACCAGTTTGGAGTTTACTGTTGTTAGAATATTATGCTTACCTAACAATAAATAAGAAAGGTTAAAATCTAGTACATGAATTTCCATGTATTATTGCAGATAATGTTCATATACCTTAGACAAGTGTGTTTATCCATAGCAATATGTAGCAAGCTTATTGATATTATTTTACACTTTTACATAATTGCATAACTTAATTTGTATAAGTTACTTTTGGTTCATTGAAAAAAAAACCTTCATATAGCACTTTTAAAAAATTGAAAATTGTGTGTATTGCTTTATAATTAGATAAAATGGCCGATCTGTAGGAAGTACTATTAATTAATACAAATTCATCAGTTGATTTCTGCATCAAGAGCACATGGTAAATTATTAAACATAAGTGTGACTTCAAACTGTATACATCACAACTAAGTTCATCACTAACAAGACAACAGAGAAATCTTAACATCAAAACTTGAGAAACAGTTGATTAGACAACAATTAAACTTGTAAATGAAGAAAAAGGACAATACATCAATATATCACAATAGATAAATAGAATAAGGTAAGGAGGTAAAATAGAACTATACAACATTGCTGACTGACGTTGGTCCTTTTGAAATTGTATGCATAATAATGAGAAATACTTGGTGCACAATATCATATATCTAAAAGCAAACTACCTGAGGTTTGATCCACAACATATTTACAGGTGCAACATTAACTACTGCACATTGAGACAGTATCTACATATAACTACATACAAGTCCATGCCACAACTTAGGCATTTTGTCTTTCTATCAGTCTAACACATACACTTTACAACTTCTCTATATCTAAACAGCAGATCTGTTGAAATGAAAACTGAAGGAACATAGAAAACTATTAACATCTAGAGCGAACTCTTAAGATTCTGAACAAATGATCAACCAATAAATATACAAATATACCAGTTATATTAACGTTAAAGCCTTCAGGAGATCCATAATTACCATAGAAAATGAAGCCACCTCAGAGAAGCTATAGATGCTTTGTTTATCAATGAACTTATAGGCACATTCTTAAATACTTTAAATGCTGGTTATGATATCACTGTGGGATTTGTTTCAGCAATGTTTAAGGCTTTCAAATACATTGTACAAATACACTACACTGAGGCATCCAAACAGACAATCAATAGAACATTAACAACAGATCTACTCCTACGACTGGCTACAACATCTGACTTAAGACATAGTTTATACCATGATTGCTTTCTTGCTAGCATTGCAACGTTAACTAGTTCATCCAAAAATCCAGCAGATGTTCACTTTTAAATTCCAAACAAAAATGGCTGAATTTTAATGAACACTGTACAGTCATGATATACAAACTAAACAAAGTAGTTTCTTACTGTACATGCTGTTTACGTTGTTGGATTGGCAGTGAATTTATTGTTAAACATATTGGCTATTTCACAAAGGGACCACATTATATTATTATAAGTGAATGGTTATAAGATAGTCCTGTGAATCACTATTTTGACATGGAATTAAATTGAGAAAAAAATTAAGATATCAAAAAGTCAACAGCTTACTACCTCTTACAGTATATGCTTGATTGCTAGAAGTTAAACAATACATTACTTAAACTACTTAAAGATGAAAATAGTGAGTTATTACTTACGTTAGACCAAGAAGTTAGAGAATACATGTTTGTTCCCATGGTTCAGGGAATAGTTTTTAGACTTGTCGACCTAGCTAGAACATATTTTAATATTTTTGTCATTGAATTGAGTATGTTAACAATGCCAAATCAGAGCCAATCTACTGTAATCTACGGTTGCCTAATTTAACTAATGACTTTTTGTTGTCATGATTTACAAATACTACGAACCAGTACTTATGCCCTGCACAGCTATAGCCAGTATTTGTTGCCTATGAAAATACACCCTGCTTTGCTAATTTGGTTACACAAAACTTGCTGATGTCTCATGATATGTGATACAATAACAATGGTACCATTAAACAGTGAGAGCATAGATTACTCTATGACTTCAACAACAGTGAGTTACAGCCTTTTACAGTTTAATGTTAAGATAAATAAAACTACTTTCCAATGATGATATATTATACATTTAGATACAGCTAGTTAAGCCCAACTAACAGCTCTGGTACTTCAAACGCATTATGCATAAGGAGACAATAAATAGTTTTAATAAATGATATTCATAAGTAGTGCAGCTGTAAACAAGGGACTGTAAATTGGTTAATAGTCAACTCACATAAATCACAGTTATCTATCACAGATGAGAAAATATCTACACAGTAGCAATCACACTGTAACCTTGTAATAAACAACACAACAAATGCATGTATACAACCTTATCACTTACATCAACACAACAATAAAACATGAACACACATAACAAGATGTGAAATAATACACACAATTTGGCTAAAACATTGCACAAGAAAGTATAGTGATTTCATTGTTTACAGCTTGTCTTCTCTATACATGTACCCTGCTATTGTTTGTAACAGACTTTGTAAGTAACAGGGAACATTTAAATCTAATATTGCAATACTTGTTGTACCTCGTACTCCATAAAACTAATTAATAAACATAAATTTCTAACCCTGGTTTATCAATAAACCAACACTATCAATATCTTAACAAAGGAAACAATTGAATGTTGACATCTACAATTCAATAGAATCCCAAAAGAAATAACAGTTTTCTATTTCAGTAAGTTCAGTCCATGCTACAACACTGACTTATCTATGAGTTCAAGAATACACTATATGTAATGCATCTATGGTATAACTACAAGCACTATTCCTAATCACCTATAATTGTTCTACCAACATGGGACATACTCTGCTTCTAGTTCTAAACACCATCAGTTTCTATTACAGTGATAAACTATCTCCAGATCACGCTTAGAACAAAAAGAGATTTAACTAACAATACATACAGATAAAGTACTTAAGTACATAATACAATAAATAAATTAAAGCATAACAAACATTCAACATAAACATCAACAAAGCACTTACTTTTAGATTGAGATATATGTGTTTTACAATGAAATAAGAATCAAAGCAACAAGACATCAAAATTAAATGTATCATTATTGTTTTTGTCTTGAAACAAAATCTAAGATGTTTACAGTAAAAAACAACAGAATATTCAAACAAAAGCTTGTATTCAAGTACACTGTTATTTCCTTTCATTATTTTCCGTCCATAGGCTCAGTTTCAACACAATACATTTGATTGTTTAAGATTTTTATAGTATGCTCTAGAAATTATATTCAGCCTGAAGATAAAATGATAATAAAAAAACACGGAAAAGAGACAGCAAAACCCAAGTGTATAAATGCATGAACAGACAACTTAAACAAGTGAAAACTAAAAAACGCATAATGGTTTAACAAGATAGACTAATACATAGGTTGTAATGGCATGATGTTTGCTGAACATTGCACATACAGGTTGAGGTCCTGAGAAATCTTGAGATACTGGTCTGCTACATGTACCAATGTTTGCACTCAAAATCAATGTTTATTTGCTACAACTTTGCCAATATTCACAGAGACCGTGGTGAAACTTTAATATTCACCATCTGATATCCATTTAATAAAATAAGGTTTAAATGTGTTATGAACAAGCATTAACTGCGCCAAAACAGTTATCTATTTTTTTACTACCCGCCAACAAAAAAAATAAATTGAAATGAAATAGATAAAATAAATAAGTTTCATTAAGGTAAGGTAAGTCAAAACATACCATTGTCAGATCTAATTTCAATAATGAGAAAGGGTATGGCTGTATGTAAAAGAATGCATTATGTCCCAACTATAAATGAGAAGGATGTGCAATACAGATAAGTGTATTACGAATGTTTGGTGTATACAGTAAACTGGTTGCACCCCCCCCCCCCCCCCATTCTCTTGTCAATTATCTTCTCTGACAGTTGATGCAGTAAGGAAGCTTTGAGATGTTGCCATCATTTCTAAAACAATACCAATCTACCTGTACATAAACTGACCACATTGTTAATCATATGTTCTATCAATAACCAAACAAATCAACCAAAACTGATCCAACAATAATGGTTCAGGCCTTTTAGACAATACAACATATTTAATTATAATACTAGTTACATTAGCACTTGGTTTGAAACAATTTAACTTTTCAAATTTTGACAGGTTATAATTTAATAAAACCAATCAACACCAGCTTTTAAAGCCAAACGTTGAATTAAAATAACGATTACAAAAAGTGAAAAGACTTTTCTGAACATAAACAAAAAAATGCCTGTTTAAAACTAAGCACTATTTAGCCCAACACACAAAGTACTACAGTTTTGTTTAAAGACATATAGAGAAATCAAATGCACAGCTAAGAATCATAAAGGAAGGTGTTTATATATTGCCAAGAAATATTTTCTTTCTAAAAATAACTCTGGAAGCATTGCATCAGTTGAAAGGCAAGTTTAACAATTTTTGAGTTTACAATTTCAAACTTAACACAAAACAAGGAATTACAACAAATCTAAGTATTAAAATAAGTATTGTAAAATGTTCAACTGTACTACTTATTGGTACTCAAACAAAAAATGTCTCTATTGAAGACTAAACTCATGCTAGAACCTATAGAACATGACTAGGGGTGGCTTAATTAATAAGAATACTGATTGAGAGCTAATAGGACACTGAAGGAATGGGAGATGTGAGCACATAACATCAAAATAATTGACTTCACACTCTGATGCAACATGAAACTGTACTGAGACCTGTCTGTAATGGTCAGTTATGAGACACTAAAGTTTGTTAATTTTCAACAATTGTCTCAATTCCAAGTTATAACATTGTGCTTCTGTGAAAGAATTAGTTTTATTATTGAATTTGAAACAAAGTTTTGAATTTTAGAGTTGAAATTAAGAAATTGACCATATCTGGAGCTCAGCTAGATGCTGTTGAGAAAATGAAATAAAAACAAGTGATACCTTCAGCCCAACTGGCAGATATATACTCCCTGTTAAATTTTAAAGAGGTTTCGTCAGCAGATCTTGAAGTGACAATAATTGACAACTGACACTTACTCTCACAATCAGACCTCACACAAAATCTTGATTTATATTATCAATGTTCTTTTATATCAAGCTAGTTTTCTGCTCATTTTTATCAAGGAAAAAATGTTTGTTAAAAAAAGCATGTGTTTACTGATATAAGGTGCCAGTTTGGTCATTAATTTCATTACATCAACAATGCAGAGTCACAACTTGTCGAGTTTAGAAAAGCAGCTCTGTCAACATATTTCCATGATCTGAAGGAAGCAGCAGTAAAATAAATAGTGAGTAGCACATGGCTTTAACTACAAGTTTCTCATCGTCTATATATGTGAGCATGTTTGCATTGCTTTACAAAGCACCAACAATGCCTAATCTATTAAACAATATTTAACAACACACGTAGTAATTCAATCAATCAACAAAGATAAACAGACATCGGACAGCAAAATGCATCTAAGTACATCAGGCATGACTACATGTATTATCTATAAGTCAATAAACAATTAACAACTTAGTTTTCAATTACCTAAAGTTTTGAAATAAACTCTATGAGCACATCTTTGATAATAATGCCAAACAAGTTGTGATGTTGTGTCTAAGTTTAGCTGACATCAAAATGTATCAATACTGATTAACAAGGCCCTAATAATGGTTCTATGACACACATAATGTACCTGATTCTTCAACATCTTTCAAGAACAAGCCTGTCAAGAAGTTGAACAAAATAAGGCAATTTCTTTAATATGGTACCCATTTACAGTTTGCGTGTGACATTGTAACTATTGTTGTACATGTGTCTGAATGCTAATGTCAACCATAAAGCCTGTTTGGCCATAAACATATATAAATGAGAAGACTTGTGTAGTGACGTGCCAGCTACTGTGGTGGAGAGGGTTGGTCCAGATCTCTAGGCTGTATAACTCTGTAAACTCTCAGACCATCATGTTGCTGTAAAACAATACCCTGACTCTCTAGGTCTGGGTTGTCAAGAGATGCCATCTGTAAGGCACACCAGTTAGCAGTTCTAGCTCGTCGGGTTAACACTGTCAACTCTGCTATAGCTGCAGCCAAGGCCAGAATATCTGTGGAGGACATTGACATAAAACATTGCACACCAACATTATAATTGGACATTTCATGATTTATCTATGACTTCCAAGTGTAAACATACAGTCATGTGCAAAGACTCTTGTGAATGAGTTAACCAAAGGAAAATATACTTAAACAGCACATATGTGACTGCGTTATAATGGAGCTATAAAGGACAGAGTTGTAACAGAGTTGCATTGTACACGTAAAGTGGACCAAACATAAAAGACTTCTGAAATCTCTTGACAATTTATTTGATCTTATAGGTAGCCTGACAATGTAAATGTAAAAGACAACAGACGGTTGATCATTACTAGAACATCTTCTAAATTACTTTAAAAAACCTCACCCTTTTCATCATGATTGCGAGATCCACCATTTCTATGCCTGTTAGCTGCGTTGACAATCTCCTCCTTCCTGCGTGCCTGTACTTTGCGTATTCCTTCCAACCAGCGTTCAAGTGCTGAGTGAATACTGGGGTGAATGTTTAACTCTCGCAGCTTCTCCATCTTCTCTATCAGGGTTATTATCTACATGTACAAAACATTTCAGTGAATTTCTACAGTGTTAATGAAACTAACATTAGTTTAATTAGTACGGTACAATACCTTTCCAGTGAAATTTAAAGGAAAATGTTTAAATCAACAACTTACGAGCGCATACAGTTTATATAGGATCTTTCGCTCTTTGTCATTTAACATAAACTAACAAAACAAGTTTAGGTAATGCTGGCCTTAACATGGCGATCTGTATTACGATTCTCGATTGAGTTTCATAAATATTTATAACTAAATGACAAGAAGCCTACATGACATTTTCAAACATGTGTCTTATATGGTGCACCTCATTTTATATTTAACAGTTTAAGCAGTTTAAAGATATTCGTTATGGTTATATCATATTGAAAGCAAGGTTGGTAATTTGATAATAAAGGCTGGAGCACAAAATTAATGTAGCCTTACCCTTGCATGTTCTTTGAATGAGTCAACCACCAGCCTGTCTACACGAGAGGGGTTAGATGGTAACCTTGGTACTACTATATTGTTGGCACTGGAAACCTTCTTCCCTGGATTCTGTCTAGCAAGTTCTGCTTCAGTCTGAACAATAAATATGAGATAAATTGTCTTATAGTTGAAATCTTCACATGACAAATGACAATGCAAAAACAAGGTGAAATGATCGCTGCCTGCTTATTTGTTTTACCTGTCCTAGATTATGTTACAATGCTTTTCTCAGATAAAATAACATGTTCATAAAAGGAGACACCATTTAAAACTCAACAAAATTACCACAGCTGATTGAGTTAGAAAGAGGTTTCCTTAATACATAAACACATAACAGAGAAGAGATTGAATAAAACTACCTTCTTTCTTTCTGTTTCAACTTGTTTAAACTGTTCATAACATTCCTCCAGTTTTGTGTGTAGTTCGTTTGCAGGTCCTGTCCTCCTGAAAAATAAACAACATGTAAATAAAGCATGTAAACATAGGAACAAAAAGATTACATAAATATGGAACTTCTTCATACAGGATTGTACAGGAGTCTTTTCATTTAAAAACAAGAGGAAAATCCGGATCCCGCATTAAAGCCGGATTTTTATATTTTTCTCCTAATCTTTCAACACAAATGAATGTTTCTTAGTACAATGCAAACCCTACCAAACCAAATACCCTTGGGACCAGCTTATAGATAGACTTAGTATATTTCCCTAATTTGAAGTCGTATCTACGAGGAACACGATTTAATCATAGAACGAGGTCAGTCATGCCTTACAAAAATGCAACAGATCATTAACCCGTGTCTGGTTCATGAAAGTTTACCAGAAATAGGTGAGGCACCACCATAAGTGTAATGCACATCAGGTTGTATAGATTAAAAATGAGTAGTATGTGACATTATTACATTAATGACGTTTACCGCCATGGTTGTGACGTCGGCTTGCAAAAGAACTTGATAAATATTACTCCTATTTTAAGTGCAGATGAAAATAGGTAAAGATACACACCTGATAGTTTTAAAATTTGGCATGAATGGCTGGTAGGGGTACATGTAACTTGTTGGCATGTCATACATAACATCTGTATACTGCACGGGCATCATCCGACCAAATGCATCAATGGCAACTAGATCATATCCCTCTGGTGGTATAAGTGGCTGGGGTAGGACTGCTCCTGGGGGTAAAACCATGGGAACTTTGGTTCCATACTTTATCAGGTGTGGGTGTCCTGGAGCAACTTGCATCTGTTGTAGTAGTTTGCCATCTTTTCCCATAAAGACAGGAGGTTTTGAGAGCATATCAGGCAAGTTGGTGTCAATCATCAATGGTACATGAGGGGAGGAATGAGCTTGGCTAGCCATAGGGAGTCCATACTTTGGTTGTGGTGGAACACTGAAGTTGTCTGGCATGGGAACCACAGGGGCAGGGTACCTTACTTGTTTCGTGACTATTCTTTGGTGAGGGAAAAGTTGGTGTTTGCTTGCTACTGTCGCTGTTGTTGGGCTATTGATCATAGAGGTATTGTCGTGGTCAGTAGATATTGTTGAAACTGGATCTGAAATACTGCACTCAGATCTTGCAGGCTGGCTGACAATCTTATTCTGAACAGAGCTACGAGGATGCGTCAAGATACTGATTTGCTGAGGCTTCTGTTTTGGGAAAGTATCATGGTTAATTTGTGTTGCCATTGGTTTATACATGCTGCATGGTTCTTGTGGCACCCTGTTTGCTGTATCAATAGGTTTGAAGAGGTTTCTATGTATATCAGGTGTTTTGTCAGCCATATCTCCCGATCCAATAGACCCAGCTGGGGATAGCATATCACAGTACTCTCCCTTCTCAAAGTTGTACCTGATAGAATCATCTTTATCAAGGCTTAAATCAGAAGAAAATGTGAGAGCACGCTTTGCAGCAGAACATGTCAGGGACTCAGCTATACTGTTGACATTTTTCATTAGGTTTTGTGTCTGTTCATCAAATCCATAACAACTGACTTGTTGCCTGTCTTGCCTCGTGTTGATGAGTGGTTGAAATGCTGAGGAAAGGTTTGATGTATTATTTGGCATTTGGTTGTCCAGGATTGGTCTTGTATCGTCAGTTGTGGTAGACAGTTTGGCTCTCTCCATGTCTGCTACAACGTTATGCAGTTCCATAAATGTTTCTATATCACTTGAGTGTCTGCTACTTTGTGAGGTGATAGAAGAAAGGCTGCTCCTCTCTGACAGCCGCTGTCTCCCACCTAGTGAAACCAAGTTGGGCACATTGTCAAGGCAATACTGATCTGGAACAACATGAGAAAAACATCTCATCAGGATATATCTAACTCACTGAGATATGTAAACCTGAAACCTTTACTGACATATATGGTTTGAGTTATTTGATGAGTGAACGCGTACATGTTTCTCTGTTTCTTCTATTCAAAAGTACATCTAACCCTTGCACTTTAACCCATAGAATTGTTCTAATAAGATAATTCTGCCAAATTACTTCCAAGTTCAATTAAAATGTAGGTCAATAGTAGGAAAACCTATAGCAAAAACACATGTAAGATGAAACACATTAACATACAGATTGTATGAGACTAATTGGTTGACATTGAAGTACATTGTAGAAGATTGTGCAAACCTTTCATATTCTGTGAGTCCGGGCTGGGAAACACAGGGTACTGGTTTTGAGATGCAGCTCCAGATGCGTGGACCACAGGTTTCTCTGAGGCTCTTGTATCCCAGTAGTTAGGTGTACTATGATACTGTGCTGGGAAAGGTAAGGGACTACAAACATCAGCTGTTCTCAGAAATCCACCATCCTCCATGCCAGCAGACCACACATTGCCTGCATGAAACTCATCCTGCCTGTTAACAAATGAACAATGAATAATATTAACATATAAGTTCTACTTAATTAATACAAATATGTAGGTAAACACCTGTAGTTACAACTTCATAGTGTGACATTGTTGTTTCTAAAGGAGATGTTAGAAGGGAAGAGACAATTAGATTGTAAATGTCTTCAACAAAAACATAATCAGTTATTACATTTAATCTATACCAATACTAAGGACAGCATCTTTCCTATTCACAGTTTTAAATATAAGGATCATTTTTCATTTTACACAAGGCATTAATGCAAGAAAAATGTCTTTTTAACAATATACTCAAGTCTGAACACACTACATTATACACAGAATCATTGTATGGTAGCATAAAAAATACATTAGAAAAAGTACTGTTGCATTAGCAAATTCAAAGAAAATTTGTGTGTTTTAACTCTACCTTTGACAGACAGCTGTTCCAGGTAATGTGAGGTTACCCAAAGCTGACTGATTGAAGCCATTAAATGCAAACAAGGAATTGTCATCTTCCACAATTTTGTTGACAAGATCTTCCAATCCTGATAGTTTGTCACCACTGCATCCAACCTTTTCTGAGAAGCTGACTTGTTCGAAAAACCCAGAGTCAGTTGTGCTGTTGTGTGCTAAAAACAGTTTATTTATATAATATTATTACTTCTATAAGGGTACATGTGCACCAATCTTGAAGTGATAACTGATAGGTAATTGTTAGTGACAACCAAATTTTTCAGTGCTTCAGATCTTTGCAATGGTCTTCATGCAAGCACACTTTATAAACCAAATTTGAGCAGAATACTGGCATCCAAACAAAATTGGTCAGAGTAAAATCTAATAAAATAGTAAACAAAGACAGATGGCCTCCATTGACAGAAATCCAGACAGCATCAACACATTTATAAGCCAGCATTGCCATCACAATCCATCAACATTTTCAGCTAAGTACATATCATTCTCCTGTACACAAATGTAGCTATATTTATTACAGTACAGTTGACATATATATATTATATATACATTAAATCAACACATGTGTTTTAATCTTTTATTTTCTCCTTTTATGAGAACTATGGATAAAGACTGTGAAACTACATTACATCAATATTTAAAATATTATTGATTTAACAGAGAAATATTGATGTAATGTCTCTCCTCTATTGATATAAATGAAGAGTCAATGCAGGTTACTTGTAGCATGATAAAAAGCAGCAAAGCAAACATAAGTCTACTCCATATAGACCTTGAGCTGACTATAGACCCTGCTCCCCCAGTGGGAATTTTCGGGACTATGATTTTCTTATACCTTATGGTATGTAGCATTCAGAAAAAAATGATTGCAAAATTCTGTTGGGGCTTAAA
>ENA-OREC01000082-OREC01000082.1-marine-metagenome-genome-assembly--contig:-NODE-82-length-23226-cov-13.419457_pt1 | contig 23226 bp, 11 predicted proteins | sample MGYA00248626_ERZ508543 | MGnify/ENA primary metagenome ERZ508543 (study PRJEB26211, sample SAMN05518279) | marine metagenome | isolation source: Puget Sound, Washington, USA | host: Bankia setacea...
GTATAAGAACACTTGCTCTATGTTCTATAAATGTGAACTGTATAAGAACACTTGCTCTATGTTCTATAAATGTGAACTGTATAAGAACACCTGCTCTATGTTCTATAAATGTGAACTGTATAAGAACACTTGCTCTATGTAATATATCAACGCTGCAGAAGCCATCATACTTGTCTATCTGTGTTGCATCTCAATTCAACCATTAGCAAAGTTTGATCAGAAATGGCGTTTAAACCTGGAACCATAGACATTGACTTTACCAGTCAAGCTTTCTGGGACAGTCTGGATCTTCATCAGAATTCTCTACATGCCAAGAGATTCTGACAAACCATTAATCATCACGTATGTCTTTTTTTTAAATTCTGTCAGTCAAGAGCCTGATCCCCATCAAAGCTATTGTTGCTTCCTTGAGCAAGAAACTTTACCCTCATTGCTTAGTACTGGTCGGTTCTAGGAATGGAATGGAGAATGATTTACATAAGCTTCTTTCACAATCAAACTAAAATAAATTAGTATAAACTAAGCGCTATCTTTTACATAAAGGGAATCAATTTTCACTGTGGGAGAATGGTCTCAGACTTACTAATCTGAAATGCAGTATGGAGGAATCATTAAAGATGGACTTTCGCTCAAAATCAAAAATGTACACATTCATCTGTACTTCATAGCCATACAGTACTTATTGTGAACTTATGCCATTTTAAAAGATATAGATAACTGAACTCGGTCCTATATCCTAGTAATCATATACTGAAATCGTCCAAAATAATATTTAACGGTAACTCAAGGTTGTGTTGTTTTTTCTTCAAAACTCCACACAGATTCCTTCATTAGAAGCATTTATCATAAAACATGTATGTAATTCCTTAAAAATGTTTTTAGGAAATGTATAAATTGGGAGCGAAAGGGCCACTTTAAATATGGCAACATATCAACACATGCATGTATCATCAAAGCACTCATAGTTTCAGTCACATATATAAGATGAGATGCACAGAATACATCATTTAAACCTCTACCCAGTGTTTAAGTGAAGATTTAAAACGATTGTATTCAGTATATTTAACCTGGTCTGAATACTGATGGCCCCATGACCCAGAATATGAAAGCAAACTGCCAAGTGGATCAACTAAACTATTTCCAAGATGCTTTCTGTTTTGAAAAGGTCCCTTCCGTGTATATACCCGTTGGAGGGTCATATATACTTTTATCACAGAACAAATTTTGTTTTCAATGCAATACAACCATGACAATTATTTTTATTACACACCTTTGATATAGCCCAAGTAGCTAAATACAAGAAACAAAAAAGATTGAACAATGCATACTAAATAATCACCTGATATAAAAGAAACTTACACTTGTCATTTTAATATCATTTTTTATGAAAATCATTCTGAAAATGTTATAAAAGTATAATAATATTTCATAAACTTGGTTCATAAAAGTTTATATAAAGTGACAACTTATATAAGAATCTATATACATACAGTACATGTGATCCTCTTACTTGTTTATTGATACCTGATGATTATCAATCCAGTATCCACATAATTGTCTTATCTTAATTGACAGGCAATTTCAGAGCTATGGCTGAATATAAAGTACAGAGATAACGGGATACATTAAAACACCCGCTTAATGCTACACTGTTTTATCTCCATATCAGAAACGCATGTATTTAAAGTAGTTTTGCATTAAAACCTGGATGTGAATCTCAATGTGATACTAGCACTCTGTTGAAACTAGATGTGAGACTGTCGTAATTGTATATGTAGTAGGGAGGTGTTTAGAACAGTTACACATAATTCAATGAGTATGGTAGAATCTGATTATCATAGGATACCCTGGTACAACTTGGTACAGACTTTCTTAACGAACAAAGTTACCACAGGGCTCTGTATTGCCATTGTTAAACCTGTCTGTGATCGGCTCTAAATTTCTTTCCTTTCTACTAGAAACAAGATCCAAGGAATTATGTGACAAGTTCTTGCTTTGTTTTAGTTGGATTATAAAAACATTTTCTTAATATCACACCACATCAGTAATAGAAAATGTTGGTATATTTTACCATTTTGCTACTTTTGCGTGAGTATTGTTATTTTATTTACCGGTATTCGTTTTAGAAAATTATATTTATGAATATCGAAAAAAAAAAATGATCATAAGTTCTACCCAAAGTTTATATTTGACTGATTTAACTTTTGACTGGCCGTTACACAAGGTCTTGACATAAACTAAGAATTTAATCCATACACAACAGTCTTCTGGTTAATACTGTAGTTTGATGTGTTATTGAAGGTAATTATAATATCAAGTAATCACATTTTTATGATTCACGAAAACAGGGTGGTCTTAATTGCTGACAGGTCTTAGTAGCAAGTGCTCTTAATAGTGGAACTTTACTTTATTGTATTCAGCATCTCCTGTGACGGGTCTGTTTAATCGATGGTTGAAGAACACAGATTTGAACAACCCATACAACTGGGACCGAGGTAACCTACCATGTGGAAATGACATAATGATCCTACCAGATGAAAGTCCTGTAGTCTTCATACAACTCAACACAACCATCAAAGAACTCGTAAATATTCTCTACAAGGTTTTTTTTATTAAGAAAGAAAAGAAATATTCTGCACTTAAATATGTTTGGTGATGTATCATTCTTTTTCATTTTACATGTAATTTATATTTGAATTAAGAAATTGAGGAGCTTGTCAAGTTGTTCACCTATAACAAAAGTAATGCTACAATCCCATGCATTTAGCTCAGCTGATTTTAAAGCAATGTATTAACTTGTAATGTCATTGGCAATGCTGGTGTCAATCCTGAGAAAAACTTCAAATTGCATTCTTTTGTTTGTATATAAAGTATTCATGTTTCTGAATTAGAAGTTTTATCATTGACAAACACATTTCTTTTTATTGGACATTGTACATGTATTGCAGATGATGCCAAGGTCAGGAGAGTTGGTGTTTGGAAGCTTTACCAACCTAGCCTTCACTGACCAGCCAGACCACAGCGCTGCTTGCCTGGACTCTGGGAGTGGTCAGTATAACAACATCGACTCACTTTCCCATAGGCTACATAGATGTCTTACTATCTCGAGTGGTGAATAAGAAAAGGCTTTAAGTGTTATTGGATAAAGAAGCAGATAGAACACCTTCATTTGTATCTCTCAATGCTGCTATTTGTACTTGTCACCTTTTTGCCCTCAAAACAGACAACTTCTGTCAGTATGTTATCAAAATGAAATGTTTTCATTACAAGCATAGCAATTTAAAAAAGGTAATATAGTGCCAAAACCTTAAGAGCATCTTTTATGTTGTCTGCATTGTTAAACATACATTTTAGTTAGATCTTAGTTTGTATATCCCTTTATAGAATTTAATCAATGTAATGTACTTTAAGACAAGACCTAATCAGACCTTGTATATTGTTGTGAATTATTGATGTTGACTCTTAGATGACCTTGGCAATGACCTTAATTTAAAAAAAATTAAGGTACATTAGTAATACTACTAGGCTGATAAATGTTTAAATATGCTGAGTTTCTTGTTGTTTGGCAGAAATTACCTTCAACGCAAGTCATCCAGCAGATTGGTTTGACCCTGAGAACTGGTGCCCTACTGACACAGAACAGGGGCCATGTAGAACCATTGCCCTACTAGACAGTGAGAGAATCCCTTGTGTCACTGATGATGTTGTATTTCCTAAAGGGAGCTCGTACTATGTGAACCTTGGTTCTAACTATAACATACAAATGAACACATTGAAAGTGTCTGGTAAGGTAAGGAAGGAACAAATGTATAAATGTACAAACACAAAGATGTGCTAGAATAAGTTTGTGTTGTTTTTGTGTGTTTTTTTTGGGGGGGAGGGGGGATGAACCGCCTCCTTGATAGCCTAGTGGTATAGTGCTGGCTTCGAGTGCGGGAGGTCCCTGGTTCAATACACAGTCAAGGATCGTGTCCTAGCAAAGACATTAAGAAATGCAACCAGCAGTTCTCTTGTTTAGCACTCAACATTAATAGGGGAAACACTGGCTCTTTCTTAAAAAGATGAATAAATAAAAAAAAATAGCAATAATATCATCTTTGAGAGTCTTATGGAAGATTGACTCATGTCAAATAAGCTCCCTCGTTTAATATCGTCGAAACAAAACAACAAATAAACTGAATAAAGCTCTTCTGAAAAATCTTTCATATCTTTCATTCTCAATGCTAATTTGAAACATGTGTCCTCAATATACTTATATGATCTAAAGAATATTGCATTGTTTACCTTTGTCAATATAGGAGAATTGATTTTCGATCTCGTGTTCTTTCAAACACAGCTTACACCATTGAGAAGTTTTGAGGATAAGTTAACATAAACAACCAATGCAGTAGTTATACATGTAGTTATTTTCTAATTGTTTCGGTTATTTAACTGAAAATGTCACCATTACAGGCTTACAGTAGTAACACGTTTGGAGACTTTATACGGACAGACAATGGACGGAACATATTTCCCCCTCCTCGGACAGGAGTCCAGTCTACAATGACTATCAACAGACGGCGTTGTACTGACCAGGCAGGATGTGGGTGTGGCAATGATCTAGAACCTGTAAGTTGGAGAACCTATCAGATTTCAATGTCTAACAAAGCACAAGTAGATCCCATCTTGATGGCCTACTTTTATTCACAATAAAAAAATGAGCGATAAAAGTTTGGTCCTGCAAAGTCACAATATGCACCCTGCTGAGTTATGTACTAATTATGTATATTTTGTTTGATATTTTACTGTTAACTTGTTTTTATATACTAAGAATACTAATTAAGTTTTTTTCCGATAGTAGTTGTTTCTAATGTTACATCTTTTGCCTGATAGACCAAGCTTCTTTCAAACAGAATTTCTAGCACTCCAGATTTTTAAAAAATTTGTGAGAATGTTTCCTCATGTAGGTGAGATAGTAGTCTAAGAATGACATGAAATGAGGCCTGACAAACCAAACCCGTGCCCTGACACATGTAGCAATCATTATACTTTATTGGATCTCTAAAGACTGCACATGTACCAGTATTTTACCAAAGAAAGCCCTGTTCTCTTTTACCCTTTTATACATATTCGTATGTAAATTCTATACTTCATTAATTAAAAAGACCGAGCTGTTTCGTGCAATGGCATATTTTGATATATTTCAGATTCTGTCAGCTGTGTGTAGTATACAGAGGTCTCGGTGTAGAAGGCCTCGTTGTTCTGTTCCCATCAAACCTATGGGACACTGTTGTGAGATCTGTGGTATGTACAACCAAGTGACTACCTTTGTTTTATATTGTCGCTGTTCTGACCAAACCGCGTATGTCGCAAAAAACGTTTATTTCCTTATCGTAGAGAGCGGCCTTTGCTTTTATATCTGCGAAAACACTGGATTCCTTAACCAATCAGATACCAAAGTAAGCCATGGGAAAAAACTTGGAAAATTGTTGGACAAAAAGTTGTGTCTGCAAAAAACCCGTATATATTATTTTCTAACTTTGACTCTGTAGTGGTTTTGGTCTAAAAAATCTTGATGTTTAGTCAACTTTTCAGCTAGATTTAATGTATATTTGTTGGACAAAAATTTGTGTCTGCAAAAAAAACGTATATATTATTTTTTAACTTTGACTCTGTAGTGGTTTTGGTCTAAAAAATCTCGATGTTTAGTCAACTTTTCAGCTAGATTTAATGTCATTAAACACCCATCACAATCTGAAAGTTTGAGAAATTACAGCTCTGAATGACCAGCTAGCTATTCAGCTGAACAGTCAACTACATGTATAAACTTTCAAAGTTTCATCGCAATATATAAGAAACGATTGTACAGGGCTTGCTAAAACAACAGGGATATATTTAGCAGGTCATGAGAGAAAAGGAAGTTGTAACTGCCTAGTTAGACAGTTAGCTGAAGCATTCAGTGGGTTCTCAAAGTCTACAACATTCTGAATGACCAGCTATATATTTGGCTCAACATTCAGCGATACACTTCATTGTCACGTTGAATTAAGTTCATACAACATCAGAATATTATCCTTAACACTAAAAAAGACAAGAAACAGACAAAGGTGTCATTTAATAAAGTAGTGATATGTGGAAATGAAGGAATGACCCGTATTGTAACTATGTCAAACAACATGAGAAGAACCGCCCTTGTATCGCTAGTCTCTTACATGTAAAAAGTATGCAATATATTTGATAGAAACTGTTTAAGTCAGATTGGTATATTGAGGCCCCGAAGCAAAGACACACCAATAGACCTATATGTCAAAGTTTTCAAAGTTTTGTAACAAACCAATCGTTACTCTTTTTTTTCTAAACCAGTCCTTTCAATTACGTTACATGAGGACTATAAACTTATCCATCAAACATATGCTGTGTGCAACAAATCCATCCTTAGCCATCCAAATACTCCAAGTATGCCAAGAACTATGACAATTAACCCCTACGGACATGTTTGAAGACACGTTTATATTTGCTGCTTTTACAAAACATAGAACGTTTATGGGTTTGCAAATTACGTATTCATACCAGTTCGTATCAATATGGCAACAATATGTATAGAGGTAGACTGCAGGGGTCACTTGAAACGACTAATTCAAACCTGCTTGAACTTTTGGATGACGATGATAGGTACAAAAAGAACGGTGTGCAAAAATCCGGGATAACCTATATTCTCTATATATACACAAAGACACACATATTAATACGAAAATCGTGTATGTCCTTTTCAAATGTGTTCTGGTAAATCGAAAGTGTTTTAGTTAATGACATTAATAACATACGTTTAAACAAGTGATTATATCTTCTCCTGAAAAGTTGGCATTTTCCACTTCCGCGGTTTGGTCAGAACAGCGACGATATGCTACTTTCTACTTAGAGAAACCCACAGTCCCAACATTTTCTGCACATTATAAAGTTATACAGCCTAAAAAACTCTTTTAACACAGCACTCTTCATAGAATTTTGTTATTTAGTATGCTTTGAAATATATTGTTAATACAATGCGAAATTTAATTACAGGTAAATGTATAAAACAGTTCCACTACTGGAATACAAATGAATTGGTTTTTATATATGTTGCAGGGCATTACATATTGTTAAATCTACAAGTCCTGTTTATAATAGGATAAAGTCAAAATGCATTATAGATATAAAAAGTTTCACTTGTCTTGTATTAAAAATCACTTATCAGGGCGATAGAGCTGCTGAAATTGTTGTGCTCTGCTAATGGTCAAACTTAGGCTGTTGTGTTGACATTGTTTCATCTGATGTTTATGTTCTAGGTGGGATGTTGAATATCACATATGGAACTGGTTTCAACATGGACACACTGAAATCAGGGATACAGCGCAATTTTTTGGATGATAAAGTAAGTGCCTTTCCTTTGATGCAATTTTCCATTTTAGGTGATGCTTTTGCTTAACCATAATTCAGAATTACCAACAGTTTCCCTTAGATTGTTGGTTAGCACACTTTAATGGAGGCCTTGAGTTCTTTACAACTTAATTATGAGGGTCATTGACATTGTTTTTACATATAAAAGAATGATGAGTAAATGAATGTATGAAAGAGAACTCTGTTCAAAATGTGACATGTAGGATGGTTTATGAACAAGTAACTTTATACTTACAAGTTCCAAGCGTAGTGCAGTGATAAGCACGTCTGACTCGGTGGATGCCTGTCATGAGTGAGTTCTAGCCGAATCAATAGCTCCCGTCATTTCCTTGAGCAAGAAGCTATATTCTCATTGTTCAGTTGGTTCCAGGAATAAAGTGGAGCATGATTTCAATCTAACAAAAATAAATTAGTATAAACTAAAACTGACGGCCTTATGGCACATTGGTATCAAATAAGTTCCTTCATTAAAAAAGAAACAACCATTAAATAGGTTTATGTCTCTTGTATTTCTTTTATAGGTGGATTATCAAGATGTGCAGTATATTGTGTCTAAAAGATCAGATGGTAAAATACAGATGGTTCTAACTGATACAGATGGATTAAAAAGTTCTAAGGTTGCTATGGAAATATCAGCAGAGTTGGAAGATGGTAGGTAAAAGTAATATTCAATATTCTTAAACAAAGTTGAGTAAGTGAACCATATAAGTTATATACTTTTCATGTCATACTTGTGTGTTTTTCAGTTAAAATTGCAGACATTTCGTCATTAGTTCAAAACCACTCCACATACACAACAGTTGGCAAGGTGGGTCTGCAAATGAGTCTCTATAAACATGAACAGATCTTACAACTGTCTATATTCATATCATTGTGGTTGTTGTTATTCCAGATATATCAACTGGAGGCCACCGGTATGGTTTGATGAAAGTGGTAGCCATGATGAGTGTAGCCGGCCCTGCCCCTCAACCTAATGCCAGTACTCATACAGGTTAGTAGGACAAACAACAGTGTACACAATGGCTACTAACGGTCAATCATTCCATGCTGTTGTACATCAATCACAACCTTTTTATGTGTTATATTGAATCAAAGCGATACATTAACTTTTGGAGTTAAAATGGTATAAACCTTTTTGCTTCTTTGCTATGGTCATGATTTAAGCCAAATCTGCACTCAGTATGTTGATGTTTTACTCTTATTCAAGATGCAAAAGTTCTAAGTTTAGTTCTGGGTAGGTAAAATTGAGAAGCAATGTTTCACTTCAACACCGTTCATTGGGGGAAGTTATCTTACACTTATAGGAAATAGATCAGTACTGGTTTGGTTTTCCAGGATAAGTGTAAACTACTTCTATTGTGAAAGTGCCCTACTGTTAGAATTATATTTTATTATATTTTCAAAAATAATCCAGGCGTTATCCATCTATTTCATTTCTATACTTAACACAGGTGGGAAGAGTTCACTTAGTGGTGGATCTGTTGCTGCGGTTACCATTGGTTGTATTCTAGGAGCATTACTGGTTGTAGGCTCTGGTTTCTTACTTTACAAACGTAAATACAGGTAAGGTTTGTTATAGTACCATAGCAGTCATGTGTACATTTACATATATTACAATGTTCAACCCAGTTATCAGCAATAGTATATAGTAAATAAATGTACCTTTTTCTCCAATTGGAAATGATGTACCTAATCTTCAGCCGGTCCTGTTTTGTAGACACATTCTAAGTCTGGTGATTCCATTTACTCCTTCTTTCAAATCCAGTTGAACTATATACTGTCAATGTGATTATAAGTTTCACATTTCGTTTCTTTGGGATTCATGGGACTGTGTCATCAATATTCTTAGGTCTTCTAAAATTACAGTATTTGTTCTACCATTGGTCAGTTTATGTACCTAGGTGAGATCAGTCCTAGAACTCTTAATTAATGAAACAGCCTCCATATATCTACCGCATATTTATCTCACTCCATTTAATAGGCCACAAGATGATGACAGTGGTTTTACTGCCAGCGTGTTCAACAAGTTTAATCGATTTAACACCAGTCAGAAGCGCAAACCCCAGGTATCCGTGCCGCCATCTGTGGGCTTCAATTGGGGCTCTCAGGATAGCGGGCTCAGTAGTGTGAGTGGGGGCATGTCGCTGGGATTTGACAACCCCATCTATGGCACACCTATGGAAGTAAGTGGCAACATAGTTCGGTTAGGGCTTACTCTTTTTAAATTCAGCTCAACATGATTCCGTTAAAAGTGAATGAAACATTATACTACTGATGGTGTTATTACAAGTACAGTCTTAACTTTGCTATACAAACCACATTAATTGTGAAAACAGGTCAGAGTTTGAAATTCTTCTTGGTAAAAGTTCTGCTGTCAAATGATGCTGTAAAACGACAGTGTCTCCAAAATAGTGTTTTAAAAATGCTGACCAGTTGTAACATCTTAGATGACCATTGTAACTGGGATTTAGGGTTACCCTTCCGTTCCCAATTAATTAATTTACTAAAAAAATATCATAAGAAATTAGCATACACAAATTATTATAAACACTACTTATGAAGGAATATGTGTTGAGTTTGGAAGAAAAAAGTAACACAACATTGGTTTTCCTTCTTTCAAATTTCCCGCAAGTACTAACACTCTTTTATGTCTGACCTTTAAGCCCGAGTATGTTAACTGTGCTTTGATGGTTTACAGGACATGAAATCTATGGAGATGGAGCTAGCGCCTAATGAGTTTGGTACCATGTCCGAGGACCAGCCTAAAGATGTGGGATTTGATAACCCTCTGTATGATGTTGCTCATCAGGTAATTTAACATACTGATACAGTAAAGTTCCTCTATTATGACAGCCTTATATTGAAACCTGCCAGCTTTTAAGATCACCTGTTTCCGTTCCCAATCTTCTTTCATTCTATTTAGATCTTGCTATTTAAACCACCTTTTGTCATAAGCATACAAACATAGAGATCTATGAACTTTACAGTATGTTGTATGTTACAGGAGTCGTTGTTCAGTGATGCCACAGAGGTTGACAAGCCCGAACTTCCCACTGTAATGACCCTGAGTGGACAGCACGAGACGGATGCCTAATGGGCAGTGGAAGATGGACATTGCTGATACAAGAATAATGGACTACATTTACACTTACTATACTGGAATTTTACTAAAGCACAAGGCTTTGAATCCAGAGTTAAACTTTCTGATACTTACCATAAAAATTAATCTTTGGGCAAAGTTTAGCTCAATACACATTACATGTACTTGAATTGTTTGGTTACAAAGATTTTGAAATGTGGAGCTTCACCAACACCAATTACAAGGGTACATTCTAAGCATAAACAGGAATAACTCATATGTTGGAATGTTTTATTGCAAATTGTGTGCCAGTGTATAATACATAGAACTCATCAGGTTGAGACACCGTATTCTCAAAATAAATACATGTATAAAGTATGAAAGAACTGAGCAGTTAAAATAGTGTGATATCTTTATAAAACAATATGTAACATTGTGATCTGTACAAAACGCATCTATGTACAACACGGTACACATAAATATCTGTGGAACTTGAATATATCTGTAAAACATTAATAAATGATAAAACATTACCAACCATCTCTTCCTCAGTATGTAAATACACAAAATAATATGTATACATCAATACAGGGCAACATTTTTCATCGTTATAAAAATAATTTAGAATCGTAAACCAGTTCTACCGTCATCTAGAAAGACAATCTTGCCTTTCTCTGAAATTTGTATGAAAAACTTGATCATACTGGTTGTGCATCTGCTGCTTGCATAACTTATGAAACATACAAATTTACAGGATGTCTTTCTCAATGTGTGGTCCTCGAACAAGTTTCCATGCAACAGTAGCATCAGACATCTAAATTTCCTCTCATAGTCGAGGTTTTGCTGCCATAAAGTTGAGCATATATACAAAAGTTCACTCTGTCAATACATAGAAAGAGCTGGTTTCACAAGTGTGTGTCTGTAAATACAAGCTGTTCTTTGGTCACACTGTAACTTGGAGTATCCAAACTTTCACCGTCATACTGGAATAAACAATTGTACAAAAGGTTACCGAAAAATTCACTTATATCATAGGTCACAGTCAGGCATTTACTTTTACTACAGTAATTTGTTGTTCAAAAATGTCTTGGAGATGTTTTGCTTTACTCAATTAGTCATCAATATTGAATCCTTCACACTTAGTTTACACACAATTTAATATATAACGTTTACAAGCTTACATTACTGACGAGACCACTGTCCAGGTTTTTGTCCCAGATATAATCATCATCCTCTAGATCATCATCAAACAATGAGTCTGATATCTTCTCCACACTACGGGGCAGCTGTTTCTGTCTGTGGGCGTTAACATAGGCGGGATTTCTGACACCATTGGCTAAAGAACCAGAGTAAAATCCTGACCTGTCCCGCAAGTCTGAACTGTCCTGTAAGGCAAACGATATTAGGTATAAATAAACGTTTTAATGCATTTCCCTTCAAATTATCAATTATTCTTAATAGTTATGCTGTTTAAACAAAAGTAAAACTAGAACTATCACTGATTGTGATGAGTATACCACCTATCCCCAATCTTTCACAGTTACTTGAGTACTGTGGAAGACGTTTTAGACCCGACATTTCATTAAAAGATCAACTTACTGTTTTCTGACTCTAGTATATCCCCCCTTCTATTTCATAAGTTTGGTGTATAATTATAACAAGTGGATCTATAATGAGTCTAAGAATACAACTTTATTACCAGGTACATAGTGCAAGGTATTCATAACAGTGTATAAGCCATTATATGCCAAGTTTTGCAAAATGTGTTCAATGTGGTGTGAAAGAACGAGAGTTAAACAGTTGTTCTTTTATAGACAACTTACCGATGATGAGAAACTTCCATCGTTTGCATCAATCACAAAGGACAAGGGCTGTTTGCCTCTCCTGGCTTGTAGGGGCAGCCTCTCTCTGATATAGGGGTTAGATTTGCCACAGTTTCTGATACAGCAGGCCAGTAGAATGAGCAGAACCAGAACACCCAGTACAACAGCCAGGGCAATGAACCAAATCTCCTGGTAAAACTGAAGCTCTGTGACCACCATCTCTGTCGACACCTCTGTCTTTGGAGATGTTCCTACAAGATGAGTTCGTAAATTTAGGTTAAAGTAAAGTCCACTTGTGTGGCTGATAGATCTGAACAAGAAAGAAAGAAAACATTTACATGACACTATAATGTTTATGAACTCTGCATCCATTTACATTAGTAGTAATCTGATAACTGGGAACATTTAAATAGAACATTACAGAGTCTAGATATTAGGTATAGTTACTTCTTGTTTTTATTTCATGCTATACTAACTTAATGTTTGACTTAATCCAGTTAAGTGTATTTGACGGTTTGTTTCAAGGTACAATTGTCAGACACAAGATCTTTGAAAATGTAAGAGAACTGTACCAATATTTCCTGAGGCTGTTGGATCAAACACTACAACTGGAGACTCTGCTTCACCCATCACTGTCACTGCCTGGATCTTCAGTACTATGTCTGTACAAATACATGTAATAGTTACTTACTACATACTCATCCAAATTATTGTATCAATGTTATCAAGATGAATTAAACATATGTGGAAAGAATATGAACCTCTTCTTTCTTCTGTTTGCGATATCTTTGACAAATATTGTTAACAAATTTATGTTGTATGGGTTTTTTTAAACTATTTTACAAGAATTACTAAACAAGTACATACAACTTATATTAATCATGCTTGTTGGCACCAATGTTTGTGTTTGTGTGGACTTTGTGTGGGAGGAAACATACCTGTCGGACTTGATGACCAATTATCATCTCACATGCAATGCCAGGTATCGAACCCGGGTCGCAGCGGTGAGAGGCGAGCACTTTACCACTGCGCCAGTCGGACATGTATGTTTATAAAAACATGAACACTGTGTATAATTTGTGCAGCTGTTATGGGTATTACCTTCTCTGGCCGACTCTCGTATTTCCAGTTGATATGTTAAGCCATGTGTTATTATTCAACTGATATATGAACCTGTTTAAATCACCGGGCCTATCCATTTTTGAAACCTCATGCTTTATCCCACAACTATAGATCTGGCATACTAACAGTAAATATTTTAGAATGACCACACATGTACTATGATATCTTGAAGAGCAGGTTCATGATTAGAATTACTCACTTTCTTTAGGGGAGGGTCGCAACAGACTGTGCATACTAGCTACACCACTGTAGACTATGTTACCATCTTGTATAATATGGTACTGCTTTAACCTGCTGTTGAGTATAAATGATGACGACCAGTCAACTACTGCCATGGAACCGTTCTTTTGGAGTACTGGATATTTCACATACACAGGAACTGCAAAACGATTGTTAGAAGTTAAAAAAATATTTCTGATAAATTAAGCACCAAATGTGAAAAAACGCTTATCTTGTCAAAATTTAAACACAGTCATTAAAAAAACAAAACCACTAACTATCAATGATATACAGTCAATCTCCCACACTAGGAAACCTTTGAAATTTGATAAGATGACCAAATTTGATCAAACTTAATAGAAACAAAAAAATGAACATATTAGAATCCCATAGAAAAGTAGATTGTGGTTTAATTTCCTTGTTCTCATCATAGTAATTTCATAATATCTGTCAATATCAAACTTTCAAAAACGAATTATAGTAAAAAAGAAATCTAAAATAAGTTTTGTACCATCTGACTTTGTCTCCACCCTGATCCAGATAGGAAAGTCTATAGGTCCAGCATCGTTGACGGACTGTATCTGGAACTCATAGGCTGTGTATGGGGCTAGACCATGTATGACCTTCTCTATGTACATGCCTTCATATACAATGTTAGGGTCCCCCGTGGTACACGACTGCTGGTAGGGCTGCAATGTTGGTGGACACGCCCTTCTCTGGTACAACGTGAATCTGTAACATCGGACGTACAGTGAACTAGAACACTTGTGTGAGTCATTTATTGAAACACAAGAACATTTACAGTAGATTACTTCCTTGTTCAACGTTTGGGTGGATTTGAGAAACATCAGGTCATTATAGAAGTATATGTGCTGTGCCAAGGATGCCATCGTACCTATATATTCACTGAGAAATATGTGTAATATGCCACTAGAATAGTTTTTTGGTTAGTCGCTGTTGAACCTAGCTGACCACAACACATGGTCTGTATCAGCTATGTCAATCTCCTAATTTATAAATACATCAGTTTAGTCTCATTTACAAGTATTCTACAAATAAGACAACATAAAACAACTTACTTTCGGATGATACCATTTGGGTTGAGAGGGTGAGGCCATGCTAACTTCACTGCTGTACTGTTTACACTAAGTATGCTGACTGGATCCTGGCCTGTAGGTCTAGAGGAACCAGTCTTCACCATCACATGTGGACTGGTTGTACATCCACCTGCTGTACAAGCCTGGATAGTGATGGCATAGTTCTTGAAGGCAAGCAATGGAAATGTTTGACCGACCGTCTGTTGCAACTCTGTACCGGTACTGGACTGAAATCATGGTCAAGGATAGAATGGAAAACTGTTGTAAATGCCTTCTTACTAATATTTACTTACTACAGTTTTCCGTTATACACTTTGTTAAAATCTGATAATAAAGTAAATGTATATAACATCTTGATTATTTTCTAGATGACTGCTTTACTTCCAAGTTAATCGTTGAGCTTTTTTGTGTTCACATCCTTACACCAAAGACTATCAGAAACAAGAGATGGATGTTCTTGACCACTGCTCTATTAGTATTGATATATACAATACCAAACTTACCACTGTATCATTGACCAGTACATTGTAGTAACGGATCAGTCCATTTGGCTGATTAGGTGGACTGATCTTAACTTTTACAGTTGTTGGAGTTGTTTCCTGAAACAAAAATACAGAATTACTTGTGACATGTGCTTAAATGCTAGTAGTTTTCATGCAGGAGAGACAAATATGAGATCCTACAAATTGGTTGGTTCATAGCATACACTAAATTTCAAGCACTTTTGTTTCCTTATATATGTTTAACCTACAGCAACTGACATCAAAAAGAAGCATCAAATTACTGATGTTGGTTCTGGTATAATAAAAGTTGTAATGTAAGAGAGATGAATATGAGTTTCAGACTTCATGTAGATGGTCTTTACATAGCATTCATATATAAGCACTATAATTTCTGTATATGTTTTTCCCTAATTTTGTCCGACTACAAGGATGATCTACAATAACTGACATGAAGGTTCTAGAACATGGTACAGAATTACTTGTGGCTTGTGCTTGCATACTAGTAGTTTGTGAGCACGATAGATGAAATCGGTCATGGGTTTGAGCCCTATCAAAGGCCCATGTTGCTTTCTCGAGCAAGAAATTTTACCCTTATTGCTTAGTACTGTTTGTTTCTAGGAACAGATTTGAGCGTGAGTTCACAATCAAACTAAAATAGATTGAGGGCGTTATGGAAGATTGAATTAAATGTCTTGCTAAATATCGTCAAAACCAAATACCACAAATTGGTTGGTTCATGGTATACACTAAATTAAAGTACTGTAATTTTTGTATATTATTCTACCCTTATTCAGTCAGGCTACAAGAATGATCTACAACAACTGACATAAAGGGTCACATTACATACCAGTATATTAGGGGCCGCCACATTCTCTGGTGGAGCTTCTTTAGTGTCTATCTCAGTCCACAAACTATCCACCTTCCCCACACTGTTGACAGCTGTCACGGAGAATTCATACTTGGTAAATGGTAGAAGTTCATTGTCCCTATCTGTGTAAGAGTCTGCACTGCCATTGTACACTAGCTTAATTATACCATAGGAAATCCCTGCAACAAACAATGTCATACACTTATTAAACACTTATTATTCGTGTCCATTACATTGTGATTAATATGTTCTCCGTGTCAATCAATTTTGAGCTTCTTCCAGTAGGGAACCAAATTTTCAATAACTTCATATATCCTATAAAATGATGATCTAAAGGAAGTATAATTATGATCTGTCTCACGCTACCTCTTCTACCAATCAATGTGTACTTGAATATAGCTACATCATTATCATAGTGTCTTATATATGAGTTGATTAACTTAGTTACTTACCTGAAGTCAGTTTAATCACTTGTCGTCTGTACACTTGATACATGTGTATCAGACCATTTGGTTTTTGTGGTGGGTCCCACTCTACCAGCACCCCAGCATGAGCTCCATTCTGATTGGCCAGTGCAAGTAGAATAGGCGGGGCTTGTTCATCTGGTTTGGATGGTAGAGTACGAGCGGTTGCACCAGTACTTAATGCACATCCCCTATCTGTGCACGCCTGGACTCGGAATGTGTATTCTGTCCAGAACTGTAACCCTGGTACAATATAGTTCATTAGTGAAGGTCCACCTGCATAAACTACTGCTCCAGACTTGAACACTGTATAGTTCATGATGATTCCATTGGGTTGAGCAGGGATCTTCCAACTGACTTGCATAGAGGTGGCTGACACAGCGGACAATGTTGGAGGGTCCAATCCACCAGGAGCAGATGCCCAGGTCTGTGCCAGAGACTCACGACTCTCCACGCCTCCTTTACCATTCCTTGCCACAACTATATAAGCATACTCGGTTCCTGGTTTAAGGTTGTAGTCTGTATAGGTAGTCCTGAGGGAGCCAGACTCAGTGATGCTCTCAGTATAAATCAGTTTGCCATCTCGACGTACGTCATACGATGTTATCATCCCATTTGGAGAATCCGGTTTTTTCCATGATATTTCTATGGAATGAGAACTCATGACTTTTAGTACAGGAGGTAACATGCCTTGTGGTACATCATCAAGGGGTCTTCCTGTCACTTCCCCACTGTCTGTGCATCCACCAGCTGTACAAGCTTTCAACTTAAAAGTGTAATCCCTGGCTGGTACTAGACCATTGACGACATATTGTAACCACATGCCCTCATACACAACTATGTCATTCATGAGTAGTTGGTATGCACTTATCTCTCCTGTTGTTATCTGGGGTCTCTGCCAGGTGACTTGTATAGATGTAGCATTAATGGCAACTAGGGTGGGTGGAAGAACCTTTAGAGGGGCAGCTTCCCTGGTTCTGAGAACAGTTGGCTCACTGGTTGTGCAGCCCCCACCAGAGCAGGCAGATATTGTGTAGCTGTAGAACGTGAAAGCTCGTAAACCTGTGTCTGTGTACTGCTTCTCGTCTAGAGCTGTAAAACTAAGTGGCACTGTGTCATTTCTCTGTAGTTGGTAACTTTGGATCATACCATTAGGTTGATAGGGGGTAGACCAGCTGATATGTAAGGAATCCACAGCATCAGGTACTAAGGATACGACTGGTGGCTGAACATCATCTGGAGCACTTTGGTCTGTGAATACTGACTGCCAAGGACTGCTGGTTGCTCCTTTAGAATTACTCGCCTTTACACTATACTGGTATTCGGTAAATGGTTGAAGGCTGATATCTTGGTATGTGAAAGTATCTTCATCAGTTTCAAACGTTCTATGCACAACAACAGCATCAGAGTCCACATCTCTTTTCTGTATCCTAGAATTCATTTTCCTGTACACCTCATACACAAGTATTTTGCCATTACTGTTTGTCGGTCTGGTCCAGGTTAGGGTGACGGAGGTAGATGTCACTTGACCCATAACTGGTGCTGCCTGACCTACAGGATCGGTCTCTGCTGTGTAAAACGTCTGACTGAAGCTCCTAGTACAGCCTGCTGACGTACAAGCCTCCAGCTGAACAGCGTACTCGTTATAAGGCTCTAATCGACGTAACTCAAACTCTCTATTCAGTCCTTGGAATGCTGCAACTGATGAGCCATGTTCATAGATTCTATATGTTGTAACAATACCATTTGGTTCTACAGGCGGCCCCCATCTCAGTATAACCGCCATACCAGAGTCAATTCTCTCTATGTTAAATGTCCCTAGGCCTGATGGTGAAGATTCTCCAGTCTTAAAACTCGTCCATGTACTAGTAACATTACCAGCTGGATTGAAGGCTTGTAACCGAAGCTGATAGTCAGAGTAAGGCTGTAATCCACTGATAGATGTTTCTATTATTGAACCATTGACTATAACACTCTGGGTATTGTCCTGAATAGTCGGATCAGCCTCGGTTTTCTTGTACATAATTTTATATTTACTGATCTCTCCATTAGGATTTGCAGGATGCACCCATTGTACTTTCACAGAGAATGCTCCCGTTACCATGACAAATGGCTGTGGTAATCCTCGAGGTGGGGCAGGTTTTGTTCGTATTAAGGTCCACAAACTTGAGACATCCCCCTTTAGATTTGCAGCCACCACCTTGTATTCATACTCGGAATATGGTGCCAACTCTGAACCAGCATGGCGTATAATGAAAATGTCTTGGTTAACTCTGTTGATGAGAAGTTGTACTGACTCTCCAATACGTCTGTAGTAAACAAGGTACTGTGTGATATCTCCGTTAGGATGTAGAGGAGCCTCCCAGTGGATATCGACTATATCAGGTCCTATAGCCTTTACAGTGGGAGCTTTAAGACCTGATGGTGGGGCTTCAAACGTCTTCACAACAACGCCTGGTCCTGTACCACAGCCATTGGGAACTCCCTGTAGACAAGCCTGGATTCTAGCTTCATACACGGTGAATGGCATCAAACCAGTGATACTGACTGAGGTATCCAGACCTACTCCCCTGTCTACTGCAGGCTCACGACCAGCATTTAGCAACACCCGGTACTGATCAATGACCCCGCTCTCTGGTGGTATAGGGGACCATTCCACATACATCTCTGTTGCACTGATCACAGTCACATTGTGTGGTTCTCTGATATCTATGGGAGTGTTATCTGGCATGGTTATAGAAGTTGTTTCACTGCTGTGGTTCCCAGCTCTAGTACCAACAGTAACAAAGTACATGTAGTTTCTGCCGGGAAACAGACTGTAATCTGTGGCATGGAAATCCTCCTCAAGAAACACGTGCATCTGGTTGTTTCGCTCCACACGTATGAGAGCATAGAAGACAACAATGCCATTAGGTAGGAGAGGTGGAGACCAGTAAATGTTGACTGACGTGGAACTGCGCACTATCACCTTTGGAGGGAACACACCTGCAGAGATACAAACAACAGCCATTGAAAAGTATAACCTTATTTTATTAGGAGAATCCTTTGTTAGAGAAAAGCTACATACAAATAACTTTTAAGAACAAAAGATAATCTTATCATAAAATATGTCAGGGTGTACCTTTTTTAACCATCACATGTCTTGAAATTTTGACTGAAATTAGTACATTTTTGTATTCCTCTGCATTACAGTAGAGAATACTATCGGCTTTGTTGGGAATAAGATACCACCTTTTAAAGTCGTAACATATCAAGGGAACCATTTTAGCAAGTTTTAATGTACATTTGAAGACATTTAGAAAAGAACATTTCAAGCATTATATCAAGTTTAAAACCAAGCCAGTGAAAAGTCAAAGACGTACCATTTGGAGCAGCCTCTGGCATCAGTATAGACACACTGTTGCTAGTTGTACAGGCTACCTCTGTACACGCTGTCACTGAGATGTTGTACTGTGTGAAGGGTAACAAATCTGAAGTACAGTGATTGAGAGTTCTTTAATGTATAAAGGGTAACTACTCAAAGTCAGTTAGGATTGTTAACATGGCCACACACAAGAAGAAAGCTGAGATTTTCAGGCATGGAAATAAGTGTGTCTGCTAGCTTTTTGTCTAAAAATTGATCAAATTGTCATTGTTGGTATTTAACAAACTGCGCACATGCCTACCAGTAGACACAGTAAATACCTATCTTCATAATTAATCATTATCATAGACACAATGGCACTATGAAAGTAAACAAAATGTATGTCAAACATTTCATCTGAGGTGCAATCTTGATATAGTAACAAGATCTGGAGGTATTTCGGACCACCATGATTCGACTGTGTATTTAGACATCAGGAGTTTTGTTAAAAAATAGATTCAATAATTGAGGATTATTCGGGATATGCGTACAATTTGGTTTCAACTTACCATCTACAATATGTGAGAGTTCTGAAGTATTGTAGTCAGTGTTATGTTCACCACCTATAAATGTGAGCATGTACGTAGTGATGATTCCATTAGGCATATCTGGTGGAGTCCAGACCACGCGCAGTGTTGTTGCATTCACCACCTGTAGGCTGGGATCCTGTACCCCCTCTGGTGCAGCCTGAGCCGTGGCAACATTTATCTGCAACAGTGGACATGATGTTGTAGAAAGACATAACAGTGCTATGCTATAATAAATATATATGTCAATGGAAATAAAATCGTTTGCCAAGCTTTGTTATACTACCGGTAGTTACTTTACTTGAAAAATGACATTGATTTGGAAACCATGTTGTGACTTGTATATACTATATAGGAGATCAAACTTCATTCTTCACTCCAACCCTTACTCAATTGGTGAAGCAAATTATATGCATGTTTATAAATTTGAATAACAGATACTTTGATAGTCAAGTCAGTAAATTCATTCGGTTCCGTTAGCTTTCTGCCATGTCTAGTTAATCGTTCTTATATCACCAGAAAGTTTTTAACACATGGCAGTTTTAAAGTGAATATAAAGACGTTGATCTAAGCTAAATTAACATTGTTGATGTATTTCTCTGTCATTAGCCTGTTGTTTAGACTTACAGAGGTACTACTGATACATCCGGCCACTGTACAAGCTGTGAGTACATAGGTGTAAGATCTGTAAGGAAGTATGGTTGTGTCATCTGTGTATGTCTGGGCCATGCCACGATACAGCTCTATACCATCTCTCACCAACACAAAACGTAGGATTATACCTGAATATAAACAACATGTATTTTACTATATCATCTGTACATACAAAACTCAAACTGAGAATTAAAGAATATTATAAAAGTATGCATTATTGCTACAACAAGCAAAACAGTTCTTGATTTTCTTCAATATATCAAACTCTTACCCAAACACTTCTTTGCAGCATTAAGATTTTTTTCACCATTATTAGAAACATACACATAAAAGTAACTTTATATTTTAAGGGATTAGACAGAACATTTGTATGTAAGCATATTATTGTACATTTAGCATCAAGTTTAATTACCATTTGGTTTTTGAGGTGCTGCCCAATGTAGGAATATTATGTAGAGTTGTTTAGGGTCTAGGGTAGCATTAGGGGCCATGAGCCCTTCTGGTCGTGCCTGTAGGGTTTTTATGGTTGTATATTCACTCTGGGTGGTCCCTGCACTGTTCACCACAGATACAGAATACTCGTATATAGAAAAAGGCTCCAAACCATTGTCTGAAATAGAAATAGGAAATGGATATAAAACAATACTTTCAATGGTGTATACAAAGCATGAGGAAGAATGAAGAATCATTAACTTGCACTATTGAAGATATTTGAACAACACATATGTATCAGCTTCTAAATAAAAACAATAACAGTGTAAGCACTCTATATTTGCAAGGATGAACCTAATTTTATAAGTGGAAGATTCTGCATCAAGAAGTAATTCATAAAAAAACGTCATTATTTTTCTTGCCAAAAATCAATCTATTGAATTCCAACAGCCAATATATGCCAGTGTTTTGTGTTATACCTAAGTAGTCATTGTCAAGGCCAGAGTAGATCTTCTCCTGAGTGAGTACACAGTCATCGGAGGGGTTTGGTGGGGCTGGGGTTGGTACATCACTGATATGGCCACTCACTGACCCACACATGTGTGTACGCGAGTCAAAGTCACATGTGTCACAGAAAGCCATGTCCTTCAAATTACGTGGACAAACAGTACCAGAACCACAACCTGTAGGTATAAAAATAAAAATGGCATTTCAATTATTGTCCAAGTATGAGTAGGATGGAATTTTAGATGTTGTTGCCGTCTACATAAGAATTTCATATGCCAGTTTATAATACATCTAGAAATAATATCAAGTCGAATCTTTTTTGTTTCTCTTCTTTGTTTTTAAAATCAAAATGCAGTCACAAAATACAAAATATTGTCTTTCAGGAAGTTTTTCTTTCCTGGGTAGAAATCAAAATAGACAAGGATATATATTTTTGAAACTTCAATTCAAGGGCTTAAAATAAGAGTATTTGTGAGGACTAAATCAAATCTGCAAAGCCTTGAACAACACTATTCTCTTCTTGGTTTGCCAATTTTAACACTTTCATAAAATTTTTTTAAAGCAAGACGCAGACACCAAATCAAATAAATATTGCTTTAATGCAAATACCTATTTCCTGTCTTGATATCTAAAGACAAGGACTTATTTTTTGTTTCAAATCGTGTTTTCTCATAATTGAAACAACAGTTATTTCACGGATACAACTAAATCGTTTAAAAATTGTTAACAACGCTATTTCCTTGTTGGTTTGTCTACTCTAGCATACACAGTACAACATGACGTCTGCTACAAGTATACTAACCAGTCTCTTGGTGTGATATATCAGCACAGTACTGGGTGCCAGGATTATAACCCACAAAGTTACAACAACTCAGTCCATTGGATATCCTCTCTAATCCACAACACTTCTCATTGGCTGAAATTTTAGCTGCAGTACTCGAGTATGTATGAACCTGTGAAAACAAGAGAGGTTTGAACAGGGGCCATAGTTTTAAAGTCAGAATCAAGGATTTACTTCAAGATTCAAGATTCAAGATTCAAGATTTATTCAATATATAAATGTAATGAAAGGCCTCCAGCCCAAAATACACGACATACAACTATAGGAAATG
>ENA-OREC01000083-OREC01000083.1-marine-metagenome-genome-assembly--contig:-NODE-83-length-23180-cov-14.505259_pt1 | contig 23180 bp, 15 predicted proteins | sample MGYA00248626_ERZ508543 | MGnify/ENA primary metagenome ERZ508543 (study PRJEB26211, sample SAMN05518279) | marine metagenome | isolation source: Puget Sound, Washington, USA | host: Bankia setacea...
ACAGACAACGCACTTACTCCCATTTATTGGTATCATGAAAGTTAAGAACACAGACAAGCTATCTTCATGAAAAAGACTATCTGATTGGGCTAAAAATAGATTGGATACTATAGATATGTCACATAAGATGGTCTTAAGGTCATAGAGGTTGACAATAAATTGTTTTCTTTTGGTCAAAGGTCACATCTTATATGATTATACACGCTGAAATATTCAATCTAGGCAAAAGGACATATTAAGAATTATTGGTACAACTTGTTTAATAGTCATCAGACAGTAACTGGGACTGTCTCTTAGATTCACAATAACACAAAGCTCAAGACTTATCTTTTAATATATTAACTAAGTTCCAAAAGTATCATACTAACTGTACTTTACTGATTGTCAAATAGGTGAAAGAAAACTAGGTTAAGATTTTTGATGTACAAAGTAGTAATAAAATATGATGATTATGATATTACTGATAACATAATACATGCTACTATTGTTCAAAGTCTAATAAACTTAACTTGTGTGATTATTCACGTTTTTTTCCTTCCAATTTATGTGAGGTATTCAAACACAATCAAATGGACATCAGCAAAAGGTTATAGCACTTATAAAACAGATGGAAGAAAACTGTACTTACATGTTTCTTCTGCCTCATGATTTCTAGTTTATGAGCCATCTGTATTTGTCTCTGTCTCTCTAACTCTTCCATCTCTCTCCTTCTCTTCTCCTTGTGGTCCTCTCTGAGTGCATCCAGAGCCTCCCGGGCATCACGTAACTGTGCTAGCTTGTCCTGCAGAGACTCGTAGTGACCTGAAAGAACGATGTAAACATAGGTAAAGATTGTTATATTGCAGAGCCTCAAAGAATGAAGTACAGTGTAGTGGGTAGTACGCCCAGTTTTCAGAGGATGTGGAAAGGTTTTAATAACACTTTAAACATTGATATTTTGGTCTTTTTACTGTTTCCAACTTGTAGATACAGAAAGTGAACGTAATCAAGTCTCACTTTGTAGTGTTTTATTGTACCGACACTTTTTAGACATACTGGTAGACTGGTCATGTAAGTTGAAAATCCATGTATTAATTTCTATGTCTGCTTTTAAATTAACCTCTTGTGTTTTTACTTGCTACTGAAATTAAGAACTAAAGAAAAAATTCATGACAATATGTCAACCTTGGGCTCTTAAAAATATTAGGGTCAAGTGAGGCTGTGCACTTGAAAATAATGCCCTGAAATATTGTTCTCCTTAGATTTTGTAAACATTAACTTTTTCAAAAAATACTCTTGTGATAACTAGAGAAATATTTCACCTACCTCTCAAGTCTTCCTGTTGTTGCACATTCTTCATCAGTTGTGGATGCATGTTACTGATCACGTTAAACAGAGACTGTACAGCTGAGTCCACGGCTATACTCCTGCCTCGCTGTGAATTACTCCTCATGCGGTTCACAAATATCTCCACGCTGCTGTTCAATGCATTCAAGAATTGCTCAGAATCTTCCTCTGTGTCACCATTCTGATATACCTGAGGAAACAATCAACGATGACTTAGATGGCTCAAACATTTCACAGTCTTAAACATTCTAGATCAACCCTCTTCAATTATAAAAGCGGTGACAAAATGAGCCTCTTTCAAAGTACATTTACATATGTTTTGATTATGAATGTGTGTTTGACTTTAATAATCTGTCAATGCACACAGTAAAATCGTTTACAGCCAATTTAACTCCATTCAATCCATTATAATAAATCTTGTTATAACTGCTTTACAGCTTTCAAAAGGACTTGTACAATGAAAAACTGTTCATGTAATATAAAGTATGCATCTTAAAAAGTAAGAATGTGATTAACTGATTGCCACAATTTAGTGAATACAGGATCTGACTGAAGTGTACATGAATGTTTCGCCATCAATTTTAATGTTAAAAAAATGGATATGAAATTAAGTTGATTACTACTAATACTACTAGTCTGTCTATACCTCCTGTACTTTGCCACCGCCCTGGGTATTCTTGGGCTCAGCCTGGGCTACTGGAGCGGACGGCTGGGTGGTAACAGTGCTGCCCTTGTGTGTCTCAGACTTCTGTTGCCAGTAGTTACGGTTTAAGTAGCGCGCCAACTCTGGGTCCATGTCTGATGTGTCTATCATTGGAGCAGACACAACCTAATATATAGAACAATAAAAACATGGAGATAACCTTTTCAGGATCTTTGAGCAATTTTGTAGATGGTAACACTTCGAGAATTGAGACTGGACTCAAGAAAGCTTTACACATAATTGTAACCGTGTAGTTAAAAAAATCTAAGCCAGACGGCAATTTGGTAATTGTTTCATATTATTTAGCTGGTATTAAGCATACATTATTCTAACACTTTTGTTACTCAGTCTGAACTTAAGATCTGATTTTACTTTGGTGACACATCTGGAAGACTTTTATGTAATATTTGACAGACAATATGATCATATGTGACTATCAAAATTGAATATAAATCATGATTTCTAACATAAAAATGATTTTTAATTGCTACAATTTAGAAGCACATACAGGTTACTGTTATTTCAAACTGTGTTACTCCTAGTCACTACTTGTTAACATACTATAGTAGTTCTGCTTCTAAGACCACTTGATACAAAAAAAGATCCATTAATACAAACACCTCAATATTGTCCCCAAAACCCTTTTTCTATGTAACTGGCTTTCGCTATTAAGACCAACTTATTATAAAGACCAAGTTTCATCAGTTCAGAGAGCAGTTTTAATAGAAGAACTTAACTCAGGGTACGAAAATTGTCAAAATTGCTACTTGTTCTGCATATTATAGGGTATGGTTAAAACAAGAAAAATGTGTTATAAACTTCAAATTTTCTCTTGCCAGGCATTCAAAATTAATTGATAGGATGAAAGGACAATTGAAATGTTCGTGTCCTGTAACTGTACAAAGACTTATATGACTTACAGCAGGTTGTTGTGGTGGGGAAGTTGAAGCCGGGGCACTGGATGACTCACTACTTCCTCCTCCTCCTCCTCCGTATATTCCATAGTTGCTCCTCATCCTGTCTCTCTGTTAATAAACAATGTACATATATTATTGCACCAAATGAAAGACATTCAATTTTTACTGGTCCAAAAAATATTTTGTTCTTTGCCTATTGTGAATTTTTCAGAATATATGAACTGGACCGCCTCATTTTCATCAGTTATGGCCTAAAGACCGGTGGCTTTCCCATAGATTGTAGCATCAACACACTCTAAGCTGCCGAAGAATAAGTCTATTACACAACATAACTTTTTATCTAGGATACCACAGATAAAATAACTTTTTTCTGTGAAGCAATTGAGTCCTAAATCCATAAGTTTACAAATACATGTACACATACAATATTTTTTGTAATACAACTGCAAATTTTATAACTAAACATTCTTTAACATTTCAAAATGAATATTTTATGCAATTATGCCAAAATACCAGGGGTACTGTTTTACTAGACCACTGATGCAAAATTTAAACTAAATTCTATTGAAAATAACTTATAAAACTCCTGTATTTAGTCAAACGGAAATATATTTTCACACTTTGCATTTATATTTTGGTAAAAGTTGTGATTTTTTTATTTTGGACATAATCAGCTTTTTTGCTGGTAATATGACCCAAAGTATAGCAACAAAGAACTCAATCCTATAACCTAGTAATCATATAACAAAATCGGCAAAAATATAACAGTTCAGCCATAAAAGATGTTTAGTACTTACGAGCAATTTCAAAGTAAAAGAACCAATGTTGTGTTGGTTTTCTTTCAAACTCTGTTCAGATTCCTTCATAACAAGCATTGATTATAATATATGTATGTTAATTTCTTAAAATATATTTTTTCAGGAAATTAATTAATATGGGAATAAAAGGGCATCTTAAAGACGACTCTATTACTAGCGTTTTGTTTCTGTATTACCTCCTTTGACTTGCTTTCCTCTTCACTCTTGGACAATGCTATAGCCAGCTGTAGCTCCTCCTCCTCCTGGATCTCAGCCTCTGACTTCTGTGGCGCTGACTGTAACATAATAACAATACATGATGCACTTATATTGTAAATTCATTTTACTTTTTTTTATGAAACTATGTAATCGGTGATTCCTTCTCTGACAGACCCATATTTCTAGTTATGTTTAAAGAATGACAAGTAAGGACTTTTCAATTTTCTGTGCTATGATCTTAAAGCATGCATGAGGTATCAGCATCTTGTTTGTAAAGGCAAAAAAACTTTTCTACTTTCTACCCTTACAAGATTATCAAAATATAACAAACATACTAACTACATATTTCATTCAATCTTTATAAAAGCAACAGCACAAAACGGCACAGCCTAGTCTTGTTTTGATTTTACAAATTCTGATAAAAAAGGGCTAGGCCAAACTTCCAAAACGGTATCATAAGGGTATTTTAAGGAGTTTGTTCTAAGAATTGATATATATATTTCAAATGTAATGCAATGTAAAGCTTAAATTGGAAACATGTATTGACTATATACTGGTACATACAACAGCACAAAGTAAGCTGAATATTGAACTTTTTACACCCTTGTGTTTCAAAAACAGTTAATCAATGTAGAAAGGTCTCCTATCATTATTTACATTTACTACCTGTGACTGCTTGGAGAGTGGACTGTTCAGATACTCTGCTGGCAGGTCATCTTCTGACTTAGCTCCTCCAGGTACAGCTCCCCTGTAACATCATACAGATTAACCCTGAATATGTGTAAACCTTCAATACCATTTAAAACTTTCCCTGAATACGCGATAACCTACGCTAACGTACAAACTTACTTTTAATACGTGCAAACCTACGACAACATACAAACTCATTCTGAATATGTGTAAACTTATGTTAACTTCAAAAAAAAAACACTATATAAATGTAAACCTATATAAATGTAAACCTATACTTACACATCGCGCTAAAGAGCATATATATATGTGTGTTTAATATGTGTTTATAGGTTTGTAAGAATTGCTTTTGATAACTGTAATAAAAGTAAGTACATGAATATTATTTCCCCGCAGGTGTAAGTTTGTCATTTATACAGTTAGTACTTTGTCTCAAATAAGGCCTTTTTTATTTCACAAAGGTTGCTAGTGGTGAAAAATAGTGAAAATTTAGTTATAACTTCAATAAATGTTTTGAGAATACAGAGCAAAGCTGGATATCATAAATACTTCTTACTTGTTGATCTTATCGTAGCATGAGTCACACACTCTCACTTCCTTCTCTATGCCATACTTGGGTATAATGGATGACTTGGCTGAACATTTCTGACATACCACATCTCCACAAGCTCTACAATGATGCTGCAAGTAAAACACAAGGAGGATATTTACAGCAATCAGATTATACACGTGTAGTACTGTACTCTATCAAAACACCGTTAAATTAACAAGTATGTAAAAGAAATCTGTTTTCAAATGATGTTCTTTAAGTAATGTCTTGCTTTCTCAAAACCTAGGACTTACGAACAATATATGTTGGCTTGCTGAAACAGATATCTAGAACTGTTAGTCAAATCACAAAGGATAACCCTGTTCCACAGTACTCATGATCTACCACGAATAATCTCCATTGATTTTTCCCAAGAATTGTTCAGGAAAACTTTCCTTTGATGCAAATATGGAGGGTGCATACTACAATTGTTTCAAGTTTCATCAGTATCAGTTCATCCATTAAGGAAAAGTTGAGCTTATGAGATATCTGGACAGATTGGTGGATGGGCAGGAAGATTCCTATATACCCCCCCCCCCCCCCCAAAAAAAAAACACACACACAAAAACACACACTTTGTTTGTGGGGGTATAAATACGAAAGTTACTACTATTATACAGATCATAAATACACCCTTGTAGATGTAGCATCTATAACTATTGACTAAATCACTGTCTCCAAGTACCTTTCTCTGTACCATGCCAAATGTTGTCCTACATCTAGAACAGCAATCAGCATCTTTCCACTCAGGAGCCTTCTCAGCAGAAAACATGGCGTCTGATTCCTTCAGTTGTGGAAAAGACTGACCTACAAATATCCAATGATCACACACTTTAAATCTATGTTAACCAATTAAAGTGTACCTGGTAATTTGCCTAGTTGTTAATGGTGTACAAATCTTGCCTTCATTTAAGTTATTAATACCCAAAGAATGAAACATGAAAATTGATCAAAGGAATCTTGATACTGAAGTTTAAAAAAAGATGAGTTAATATTATATAAGATCATGTGGTGGACTTACAGTATTAATACATGTGCCATTGTTTTAAAATCTACATGAAACTTAGGATGTTATGAAGTCTTTTTTACCTTCAAGTTTCATCAAATTAAATGTGTCCTGTACAACTTTGTATCTGGGCTCGTTCCTAAAAGCGTGGGACCAAACCTGAATCAATTCTAGCAGTTTGCCTTTCACTGGTTCTCCTCTTGTCTGAAAAGGAACAACTTTCATATAATTGTCTTGTGAAGTGTTACACAATCACAATTTTACTTTAAGTCAGTTTTTATCCAAGTTTGCAAAATATAACCAAACACTTTTATTTTAACAAGACTTTTACTGAAGAATTCCACACATGCAGAAGGATATGTGTATTTGTATTGTGCACCAATCCCAACAGTGTTTGAAAAATGGTATGCTGAATACCTGAAGTTGTCATAGCATAGTACAATGGGCTAATTTTGCTGGCTTGAATGATAGATAAGAAGGGGAGGGCCGTAATTAAGTTTAGGAACTTGTGGCCCAACCCTTTTTTACCATGATTTTATATGATTGTAACTTACAATGTTTGTCTTATGTATATATGGGGAAAATAAAATATGTTTAAACTATAGATACAGAAGTAAGTTTTCATTTACGAAGGCTATTTAAGGCTAAGCATATACATGTAGTCAGCGACCAAAAAAATTAAACAAAAGTTAATGAGTTCTATTGAAAAATATAATTTTAAAATGCTTCCTATCTTAAAAAAACACTGTAAGAATTTGTCATTGCTTGTGAGTGCAAGCGTATCTTTACATTTCCAGGTGAGTTCTACATCAATACTTACATTTCCAGGTGAGTTCTACATCAATACTTACATTTCCAGGTGAGTTCTACATCAATACTTACATTTACCAGTCCTTTCAAAAATTCCATAAACTCTTTGGAGGCTACTTCATCATGGATCAGCGCCCCACAGTTTTTCATGCACGATTCTAACACCTGTAAAAAAAAGAGAATCGTCTTACTTATTTGTCAACAGTACATATTGATAGTTTATGATTGTAACAGAAAATAAAACTATCATGTACATACTGCGGCTGTTTTACTAGAGTACTTGCAATTATTATTATATGAAGGTGTCATATATTTGTCTGATTATATCGATACATGTAAAAAATAGTTGATATACACGCCTGACAAAAAACACCTGCAGGCGTCATAACAATTACTGTATGTTTCTTTTAATATTTACACTGTTTAATTGTAAAGAAAGATTCTAAGTCCAAGTTAAGGTCTCAAAAAGTGACAATCAAGAAAAATGAGCACAAGGTAATGTTGACCATTACAAATAAAGCTACATAAAATGTTTTAACTATTAAGCAGAGAAAGCTTTCTTAAGAAGTAGAATACAATATGTTTTGAAATTGATCAAGTTTGGCTGTGCTTGTACATTTATCATTTTATGTAGTTTCATGAACAGTGTGATACAGGGTGATTTAAGAAAACTCCATTATAAACACAGTGAAAGCCTTTACAACGCTATGATGCACAAGTTTGTTCAATGAGATATGGTGTATATACTGGTAGTAATATAAAGCAACTCGAGCTAAAATGTTACAATGAAAGTTCTGAACAAATCGAATGTTACTTTTGAAACATGTGAAAAGAGTATTCTTGCATAGAAGATTGTGATCATTTAAGATAAAACTTATAACTACTTTTAACCACATGACATTCCATTACCTGCAAAGCATAGAGTGAAACATGTGGATTCTCTACACCTATTTTCCTCCTGATTCCATTTACTGCTTGCTTTGGTCTGTAAAGGCAATGGTAAAATGTCTAAACTAGCAGTATACTTCTACAAACGTTCAGAGTGTCTAAGCTTGACCTTTAACCTGTAATTATTTTAGCAACAAGCTTTTAGAGGATACAACTACAAGTGATGTTAATATGGTGAATATCCAGTTTAAAATTGCTGTATTGAAAATGAATGCACGTGAAGTTGAACTCAAATTTGATCTCCCATGTGTGAAGGGACTTTAGGTTAAATACCATATACTTTCATTCATCTATTGACTTCTTGGGTGGGTGTATAATTGATGAAGTGTACTTGTGTGGTCTACTTCTTCAACAAAACATTCAGCACAATATTTTAATTTCTATTCAACAGATTTCTAATACTTCTAAATATATGGATTTGCTCTTGTGAGACATAACCCATTGCATTTATACTACATTGTACATGTACAGTGGGATCATTCAATCCTTATTTAAAAAGTTATATTGTTAAAAGTTTTAACCTTCATCACCATTTGTAACAATTTATCATTATAACCACCACCATTGTTTTCAGAAGGTCTCTTAAGTTAAGCATTGTTATTTCCTGTTACATGTATAATATTTCAAGTTACCTTCTGTATACAAAGTATTATCATTCAACTATTGGAGAGTATAATAACGGCTTTTAAAAATACTTTATTATGTCTAAATACCAGTCCTTAAATAGTGATTGCCAACCCATAAATATGTTGCAGAATAAAAACAATTGGGACTCTTTTTTCAAAAGTAGAACAATCATATCTGTTGTTTCGGACAAAAATTAAGTTACGTTTTTTTAATTGTCTTTAAACACTATTCTTTGCATAAAGGGGAAAGAGAGGTCTCTGCAATATGGCTTTACTTACAAGTTACATGTGGTTATAATGCTTTTTGTATTCTTATGGCTAATCGTAATTATATCAATATAATCTTTTCTGTTTGTTGCAACAAAGCAGCGTTTCGGATTTCAGGGCCAGGCAGTCTGTCGGACTCCTTAATTTTTAGAGTAAGTTCCGAAATGGTCAAACATCGATTTGCTTTTTGTCCGCAACACCGCGAGTGTAAGCTTAACATTAAGTTCACATTTTATCAAACTTCGTAGACTGGTATAAACAATGATGAATAACCCCGACAGACGCTTATTAAATACCTCTACTCAATTGCAATGAGATTAGGCTTACGTAGTGATCTCCCCTGACATGCAGAATAATGATCGAAAGACTGTCTTTGACACGTAGTCCCGCAAAAATCGCACTTGGTCGGAAAGATTGAGATTTATACTGCGACCAATTCTTAAACCTGAATGTTTGGGATATAACAATAACAATGGAGACTTTGTTATTCATCACTATTTAAGGCAACGTTTCAGAACTTGGTATTATTACTGAATTTAAGTATATAAAGAAGTTTCTTCACGCCGTTTGTGAAAATTGCCACGGCAAGAAATGGCATAAGTTAATCAAAGTTTTATATAGTCAATCAGAAGAGGATGAACATGACAAGCAGAGTTTATGATACCATGTATAAAACATGATGGTCATAATGTTTTGCTTCCCACGCTCCATTGTGTTAAAACAAATCAGAAAGTCAGTAGGCCTGTGTCAGACTGTTTTACAAGTACTGTAGACGTAGTTATAAAACTATTACATTGTCAAAAACGATTGTTTAGTTTTCAGAACGAACATTTTCTATATTTCTTAACCAACGCTTATAACCAAGAACCACAAACGAGTTCTGGTTTAAAGAATGAAGCGTTTTCGACACGGCTTTTATGTGAATGGTGACATCGGGAAACAGGTGACAAATTGTCGCTGCATTGCGCTTTTTATTCGTAATTAAAAGTATTTAGATGCAAACTTGAACACTTTAATCGTGTGACCTGCGGAACACAACATAAAAACAGGTATAACTGCATATGGAACTATTTCTTAAAGGATACAAGCCTTAACAGTAACTTCTCCCCAAAAACTTATATACACATGTGCATGAATTTTAATGTTTTAAATTTCGGTCTCCTTGATTTGAAAGGTTAATAGTCCGAAGGACTTATTGATTTGAAAAGCTAGTGTCAAACGCTGCAAAGAATCATATAAATAAGAGAAGATAATTCACACACATGCCAAAAGCAATCCAAAAAGATACTTACGGAATATCTCCCTGTCTAATGCAGTCAGAGATCTGCAAAATAGAATCCCAATCGGGTTCTAGAAGTAACTGACTAGTGGCTTTCTCTGAAATAATATCCAATCATTGACAGCTTTTGTAAATAGTTTTCTTACCTTTTATGTCATCAGTTACTGATTACTTCAAGATATTTAGAACACCGGGGATCAAGCTGAGAGATTGTCTCATATCTCAATATGTGTAAACATATTCATACTGTTAAAAAAATATATATAAATTAAGCTGTACTTTTTACACTTTTCTTCTACACATTAAATCCAAAATGAGAACAGTTTTAAACAATTTTTACATTGAGCAAACTTCACTTGTCCAATTTAATAACCAACTATGCCGTTGGGTACTCAACCTCTGCCACATGGGCGAGGGATAAATATCTTACCACTGTAGCAGCTAGACAGATTTATGCAGATATCAACAACAAAAATGACATCAACAGCAACAAAATCAGCATATTATGCATTGTGATCATGGTATCGGATCAATTTCAGCCCACTAACCCAAATATAAGCATAGAAGTTGAAAATCAGTAATCTTTTTTTTCAGTTTCTACAAAAAAACATACTCTTTTTACCAATCATTTCTGTTTAACGTGTGAACAGTAAACATATACACTAAACAACAATGAGTTAAACTACATCACAAAGAAGACTCTGACTTCAGGAATTCTACGTCATACATAAAATCTCAAATGGCAATTGTCAGAAAATCAGGACATTCGCGAGCATAAAAAAACACCCCAAAACCAAACTCAGAAATACAATTCTCAAATATACCTAGAAGTTTATCAAACGATGACCGACCGCCGAACATATTCTACACGACTGCGTTATATCGGTGTACAACTGGATACAAAAAGAAATGAGTCAAAGTCCTATGAAAATTTATCTTTGTTGACAAATGTTGTACTTCCGGGTGCAGATGTATAAGACACTGGCAATTCTAAAGGCGTCATCATCATCGCTATAGTCATCACAACCATCATCATCCTCGACACCACCATCATCACCACTTTCATCATCCTCACCTTTATCGTCACCATTTCAACACGTACATATGGTTTAAATGTCCGTACTACCATCATATCCATCATCCTCACCGCCCCATCATCATCGTTGTCGTCATTGACTTATCATGCAGTAGCAGGAGGTTTTAGCAGCAGGACAGAATAATGCACACATCAAACACAATGATAACAACAACTACAGCAACATCATTTAATAACGGATGAGGTGTATAACTTAAGGAATGTCCTGCACCTAATTCCTGTCAAGACAAGGGAGGTAAACAAGTTATTGTCAAACTGGTAGGGTAGCGATTCTAAAGTTCTGTCGGCGCACGCGCTCGGACAAGTTCCTGTGTTTTTAGCAACTAACTTTGGATTAGGTAAGCAAAATCTGGTGATTTATCGGATTTTCCTCAAATGTAGCTGACGTAACGGGATAGAAAACCGCTGCGGAGGTTAAAGCAATATAAAATCAGCAAGTGTCACCCAGATCAACGGATAGCAAATCAAAATACTTTACTTAGTTCCAGTGTTTGTCCTTCCTCCCTGTACCCGGTTTGTTTTGTTTGTTTACAACTTGTATCCTCTGGTTTTGGCAAATTAGCTTTCTTGATGTTATTCTTACATTGGACATTCAATAAAACTGTCATATTGCCGTAAAACCATGTGTTTAACTAGTTGCAAACTTTGGCCCAATACTGTGTAGCCTGTAGGATGCAAACTTAATGCTATGTAACATAGTAAGTTACTTTCTCTTTGGTTTACCTTGAATGAGTCATTAACATTTGCATTGATTACAAGCTATAGTATCTCAACTTTAGCCAGATCAGCAACATTCAATGCTCGAAGTTTTAATAATGTCAAATACATCAGATTTATGGTGAGAACCTAAAACATCAATATCACCATTCAATCAAGGAAGCAACAGAAGCCTTTGATGTGTTTTAAACTCACACCTGACCGACTACTAGTGTTGATGTGCTATCCTCCGCAGCCCTTTATATTCAGTTGCCTCAGATGAAACCTTAGTGCTATCATGGACCTCTTGGTTTTATAAAGGTTTCTCTTTCCATATCTAGCATAACATGGTTTTAAGTGAAATCGCATTGCCTTTTAATGGTTTGTAATAATATATGTTTATAGTCTTAAATCAAAGGACTGAGGCAATACTTAGGTAGTCACGCGTAAATTGAGCTTGCGTATATCACCCCGCTTAAATCCATATCGGCATACTTCTTATTAAGAAATAGAAAAAAAATAAACGACACATTCCTTGGAAGTTAAACAAAAGAAACCCATTTGTCAGGTCAATCCTTCCGTTTGATGTCTTGATACTGTTGAACATTATTTTTTGTTACAATTAAATTAATAACGTCTTATCAGCTCACCAGACGATATATATTGTAACTCGGGGCCAATATCACTCTAAGTGAGCCTTATGAGTTTTCGGCACATCATTGCTGTGTTAAAGCCTCTAAAAGTCTTGTGTGGTTTGTTTCAGGGAGCTGACAAGATGGAACGTCAGATAAGTGCCCCAGCTGGCACAGGAAGATATGGCCAGAAACAATACCAACAGCCACCTGATACTAAAATGGGAAGGATTGGCAGGTTTGTAAACATTTAAGATATTGTTCTCCCTATGTAACTTTAGGTCTTTACAGGTGACTCCTCCAAGCAAAGTTTTCCCCTTGTAAATTCTATGTCTCCTTTACCTCTTTGCATTATAATATTTCCTGGAAAAGCAATATTTCCCCTGATTGTAAAAATGGCCTGATCCATATATATCCTTTGCACTATTGAGACTGTATAGAATCTTTAATTGATGTGCTTAACTTGTCTTTTTCATCAGTTAAGTATAGTATGTAAACAGTTTGATAGCCACTTTATCTACAGCTGAACTGTTATGATAATTCAAGTATTTTAGGTTAAAAGAGAAACATGTACTGTTGTGATTTTCTATGTAAGAGTTAATAAGTGTTTAATTATATTCATGTAGAGCTGTGAAGAACAGTGTAGCTGATTTCTTTGGCCTTGGAGAGGAAGATTGTCAACAGGCTCCGAAATGGCAGAACCGCCACATGAGGTATTACAGGGGGAAAGTGAAAGAAGGCTACCTTAAACAAACCACAGACTTTGATGAGCTGGACTCGTCTGTTAGATACATTCATGACCCTCTGAAAGCCCCAGGTAGAGGTTACAGTCAAGGAGCGTACTCACGGAGAACAACACCTCTCTCTAGTACCAGTACATACACAGCAAGTACAAGAGGTTTTCCACAGAGAAGGACACGCAAGGACTCTGTTCTTAAGATGACATGGAAAGGAATGCAGACAATCACTGTAAGTAACAAGTTTGTAATCACATTATATAGATGAAGTGGTTCACTGTGTACAACAGTTTGTAATATCTTCAATAGTTACAGGGAGTTGTATATGGCAATGGTTTTGCATGAAAATGTTATCTGATTAAATAAAAACTCATTTTCACCAAGTTTTAATTGTTCTGCTTCAGTGTTCTGTATTTGAATTCAGGTATCATTGGTACATACACAGGTGTCTGCATGAATGAATGAAACTATATAAAATCAAGTACAAATATATGATAACTATTTACACAATGTTATGCTCATGACTTGTATTGAATGGTATAGAGTACACGTAAGAAGTTGAGAAGCCAGCATGCCAAGGCCAGTATGAGAAGTTATGCACCAGCAAGTTTGGCAGGGGATATGGGAGATACACGCAGTGAACTTGGAGACAGTTATCCTGTAAGTAACACTTATGATTCCATTAATAACCCCACAATATACACAAAAGACGTCAGTCCTTAACTGTCTGTGTCACTAATTTTACGATTTTAAAGAACACTTTTAAGCTTGTTTGTTGTAAGAATAGGGATGCTTTAGTTCTCACTATAGTGTCTATATATGTCTAGGTCCCCAACAGGGGTTTGACATTATTGGAAGATAGATAGATAGATAGTTTTGGTGTCACACCTTGGTTAAGGTAACTTTGCATTCAACTCTTGTTAATTTAACGTGTTTCAACAGTTTCTTTACCAAACTTTGATCATTTGTTAACCACCATCATTGGAGTATACACAAACATGAAGGTAACTCTAAACAAGCATAGATTTAAAGTTGTGACCTTTTGTTGTACACACATTCACTGCATATCATGGTTAAGGTTTGCTTTAAACCCATACTTGATTCAAAATCCATCAATATATTGCTATGAAACTTGGCACACTACTTTATTGAACTATATTAAAGTGGAGGTTTCTCCGAACATTCATTGAACGTTATGGCCCTTTGTTGTTCTCAGACTTTTTTACTACATCTCAAGGTTAAGATTTTAGTTTCTACCATATTATATAATACAGTCTTTACAAATATGCACACTGCTGGTTACAGTCTAGTAAGAAGTGAAGGCAGCTCTTAGTAGTGTTATTATATACATTTTGCCTGTTGCTGGTCTTAGAAAATGGCTTAAATACAAGGTCTGTTCTGGCTGTGCTCTATTTTTACATCTGAAGAAAAAAAGAAGTTTTTGTATGTTTTGCTTTGACAACAAGTAGTTCAACATATTCATTTTTCCACTATCCAACAATGGTTTAGTCGAGCATGCTACCCCTTAATGACAATTAAATTTGTTTTATTTCATGACAAAAATATAAAAGGCTCTAACATTTAAAGATTGTGATTCAAATTTTTAGGTAAATATTTTTCAAATTTTAAAAGTTGCTACAAATGAAACATCTACCTTGCATTAAACAATATGCACTTTAATAGTGCTTGAAAACTATGATATTATAAATAACAATGACCAACAATTTAACTGACAGTTTTATTTGTAGCGACTTAAAATTTGAACATTTTACCTCAAAATTAAAATCACAACCTTTTAAATAAGAGTAATTCATTCTAAATGTCATTCTTCAGTAAGTGATTTTGATTTGATTATTTGTTGAATGATGCGTTGATATTGCAGCATGTCCACGAAGATCAGCTGAGTCTTGTAGATGATGTATTCTATGATGAACCAGCTGGTCTCTCCTCAGAGAAACCACTTGAGAAGATTAGAGAGGAGACAAGTGCTGAGATAGCTGAGGCAATACCAGTTGTAGGGTAAGTAGAAGAGAATTTTCAGAGTTTTGTACATGTTTTCAAGGTTGTAAATTTGGTAATAGAGTAAATGTGTTTGTGCATCTATCCAACCAGGAAAGCTAGTCAAGACCAAACTTTTTGTCGAAAGTCATGATTCGAAATTGTTTGGCTCCAACATCAAACCAAACTTAATGGCGTTTTGCTCTTTTGACTTCCACTGATTAAGCAATACATGTCTGGTTGTACTATTTTTACTTTCCTGTTGATGGGTTTAGAGCTGTACAAACAAGTCAAGTTAAGGTGCCATTTAACCCAACACAAACCCTCTATGGAGCTTGTGTCTGGTGATTGCTATGACTTTACTGTTTCATTTGATGTGTTAGAACTTGCAACTTACACAAAACAAGAGGCAAATACTTTCAGATAAATTAGATCCTGACCAAACTGGATAAAAGCAATTGCATTCTTGTTGAAAGTGATAAAAATATTGTTTGATTCTGTTGTTGTAGAAGTATGCCCGGTAAAGGATGGAGACGTGGCGCCCAACCAAAGCCAGCACCCGGAACGCCCGACGTAGGTATAGATATGCCTGACTTTGGTATGCGTAGGATCAGACAAGAAGTGGTCCATTCCATCACTGAGAGAGACAAGCGACATGTAGGTGTAGGCTTTGTGGGTAGACTATTCCAGAGAAACTACAGACCGGACAGAATGAACTCCTATGTGAAGAAACAGGTGGATGAATTGGACGATCATAGGTAAGAATATTCAGGACTGCCATTGGAACCTTTAAGTAATCTTTCAAAGAACTTCTCCTTGCAACTGTTTCGTTTTAAACAAGCTATTAAAGAATATATATTTTGTTTTTTACATGATTGACCTTGTTTTCAATGTAACCATTAATATAGTCTTTATATTACACTGGTCTAATATAACTTAGGACGCAACACGCAAGAAACCTGTGGAAAAAGTCTGTCCAGTGCCGGGTCAGTGCGCCCTGAAAAATCACATGATAAAATTAACGTTTGTTGTCGATTTTAAAATGTCCGAATGTTTACCCATATGAAAAAAAATATAGAAAATAATTAGAGTTAATAAAACTAGAAATAAATATTAAAATCATTATTTTCTTTTTCAGGCCATTTTTCACATACTGGGTAACATTTGTACAGATTGTGGTGTTCATTGTGTCAGTAGCAGTGTACGGTATTGCACCCATTGGACATTCAGAAACAATCTACTCAGAAGCTGTAAGTACTTGTTCACAGACTATCTAAGGTACTGTGAAATTGTTCATTTTTGTGATGCATTATTTTTGGAGGGTCAGCTAAACTGTGAATTTAGCCAATGTAAGTTCTAAGTAATGTATATGTGTTTCAAGCTTAGTATAATAAATAAAAATATCGTTATAATGGAATAAAATGTCATCTGCTTTATACACTTTATGAACTCCCATGAAACTTATCCAAGAACATTTTATTAAGCTAACCAGAGGCAGGCTTAATAAGCATATTTTTGAACTTTTTGATAAAAGTTTATATGAAATGACAACTCATGTAAGATCCTATATATGTTAACTGGGAATCATTGAATTCAAATGCCCTTCCTTGTAAATCTCTTTTCCAAGAAGAAATACAAACTTATATGCCCATAAATATAAAGGATTCCACAGTATTCTGCCAAGAAAGAGATTTCAGACGATCATATAACCAAGGCTTTTCTTAAAAACCCTAAAAAAGAGAGCCTTCTTTTGTCCTTTAGACGAATGTCTGTTAAAAATGTCTGTTTAAAAAACACTAAAAATGTCTGTTTAAAAAACACTTTAAAGCAAAAGAACATGCATAAGGCATATAACCCTCTGATTTCTGCAAAGTATAGAGAATCAGAGGGCTTGTAATACAAATAGAAATGATTAAAATCCATTCTACAAGTTAGGATTTTGCCACTGTCTTTTTTTACTTATAACAATAGGTTCTTTGTTTTAAGTTTGTCATTTTGTCCATTTAGCATAAAACTTGAAGCTTGCATAGATCCACTGTCCTAGTTGGTGTAGGTATGCTGTAAACTGATGAGAACCATTATTGGTGAACCATTTAAACTGTTTCCATAATCCTACTGCTTCAAGTGTTTACATAAGCAGATTCTAATGTCAATATGTGAACAGTTTATTTAAAGAATGGTATATACAATTGGATAGGAATTCATTTAAAGCCTTTCAAGTGAAATGGGTGAATTGGTGGCTAACTGTACACATTAATAGGACAGAGGTTTTAAAGCCGTGTTTTGACAATGCCGTTTAACACTTGATGTTTGTACTCTTAACACTCTGTATATGGATCACCAGGGAGAAGACTAAGATTTGTTATCAGACCACATAGTGGCAAGCAGTTCAATTCATTTAACTTGAATGTTATAAGTAACCTGCAATCCAGTATTTTCATTTTAGATAATACATATTTTTGACATTGACCCAGTAAGGCATAAGCTTTTGTGACCATGGACAATTGTAAGAATTATACACCCATCAACATCAATTCCCTATTTCCGAAAGTTTAAGTTTGTAAGAGTTTGCTCCCTTGTTGGTAGGTATATATATATATATAGCCAAAACAAAAAAAATTGTGTTTGCCTTTTAATGTCAAGGACAATAATATATTTCCATGTTTACCTAATATTAGACTTTCCTATTACATATAGAAATGCTTTAGTGCGTTGTCAATCAGAATGCGCATGTCTACATAAAACAGTAAATATGGTAGTTTTCTTTGTTAATAGTAATGAAATACCTAGCCAAAAGGGAGATCACTCGCGCAAATGTACGGAGTTGTCCCTATAACGAAAAGATGGAATGGTGAACCAGGTTTAAACATGGGCTAAATCACATTCACCCAAACATGCTTGATCAATGCCTCTCAAACCACTTACCGTACACACCAAACATAAATACAGACATTTACATGTAGATTATCAACAAACAGGAAAGATTAAACACATAAGATACAAAACGATCTGTATCACATTTTGTAGGTATTAAAAAGTAACTTTACAATGATTTATAATTCTCTCAAATGATGTTTAGTTTAAAGTAAAATTTGTTTTATCTTAAAAGTGACAACTGTATGCTATAATATCTAGATATATAAACCTATTGTTATTGTTTTTTATGTAGTATTTATGAGCATAAATGATCTTGTAGGGTGAAAATACGAGATTGAGGGGCTTACTTAAACTTTCTCCCCTGTGACCTAATGTGATGTGTCAGCAAAATGAATTCACTAAATGCATCATATTTTATGAAAATAACTTGAAAACATGGAAGCACTTTAAAAAACGAAATATTTAGTTGACAATAAAATCAAGTCAAGTGGTGCATATTTGAACCAATTTCAGATAAGTGGATAATTTTAAAATTACACAAAATATCAATGATTGACTATCTACAATGCTCAATTTTTTAAAAATCAATTAGATTATCAAGGCTTGTTTTTTTAATAAAATTTCCAGGTGCAAAAATATCCAGATTTACATTAATAGTTTCTTATTTCAGATTCAGAAACCTAACCTTGCATATGAAACAACAAGATATGTGGAAGCAGACAACCTATGGATTGGACCCAGACAGGTAAACGTTTTAACCAAACTGAAATGTTACAGGTAGTTTGAAAGACTATTATAATACACTCATTTAAAAATATTAAAAGTTAATTGGCGTGAAACTTAATGTACCCTTTACACATATACAGAATGTCATAGCTGATGGGGTTTTTTGCTCATGGAGTACAAAAAATAATCTAAGGCATAAATTTAAATGCTCAGCAAAGGTAATAATTATTGGAGTATTAATGCAATACCGTAGTACATTGCTGAAAAATGTTTTGTTCAAAATTTTATGCAATTGTTTTTCATTTGTAGGCTGATTTGATACACTTAGGAGCTAAGTACTCACCATGTATGAGGCTGGATCAGGGGATACAGAAGGGACTAGATAAGGACCTGGCAGAAGAAAGGAACTCAGCCTGCTGTGTAAGAGATGACGGGTCAGGATGTGCACAAACTGTTGAATCCAAATGTGCTGTAAGTCAGTTGATAGGCATTTGATTGGTTTGAACTTACATTTGTATTTATTACTGAATGATTTTGATGGTTGCAATTCTTCTCATTAAATCATGCTCAAACCCTTTCCTGGAACCAATCGGTACTGAGCAAGCTGTTGAATCCAAATATACTGTGAGTCAATTTGATACACCTTTGAGTGGTTAAATTTAATTTATTTCTGAATGATTGTGATGATAGCAACTCTGCTTGTGAAGTCACACTTGAATCAACCAGTACTGAGCAATGAGGGAAGGATAAGTGTTCTCCGATCAAGAAAAGCTTTGTGACCTGACATTCAGTATAATGATTAGTAAAAAAGTGATTGAAGCAACAGCATACATTGAAACTTTACTTTAATAACCATCCGCAAAGTAAACTAATCCTTATTGAATATAAACAACAACTCTTTAAATCAAAACAAAACTCCTCAAGTGTTAACAGTTTATTAAATTCCAAGTGTGTGGAGATTGTGGGTTCGAGCCCCATCAAAGGCCGTTGTTTCCTTGAGCAAGAAACTTTACCTTTATTGCTTAGTACTGGTTGGTTCCAGGAATGGATTCAAGCGTGATTTCACAATCGAACTAAAATAAATTGAGGGCCTTATGGAAGATTGACTTAAATGTCAATTAAGCCCCCTTGTTAAATATTGTCAAAACAAAAAACAAAATCGCTAAAGATTATATAGGTGCCAACAGCAAACAGGTGATTTTGCAGAACATGGGTGTGATGCCTTGAATGTGTGTTTGATCTCTTTCAGAAAACATTAAACACATGGTATAAATGGAGTTCTACAAACAAAGGTCATGGTGTGTGGAAATCAGGCTCAGTTTGTGGGCAAGATCCAACGTAAGTCTCTATTAACACAGTTTATAATTCAATTTTTGGCCCAATTGGTTAAGCATCTCCAGCTTATGTGTTTATGATGTCTCTCTCTCTCTCTCTCTCTCTCTCTCTCTCTCTCTCTCTCTCTCTCTCTCTCACACACACTCACTCTCTCTCTCTATATCTCTCTCTCTCTCTCTCTCTCTCTCTCTCTCTCTCTCTCTCTCTCTCTCTCTCTCTCTCACTCTATCTATCACGCACTCACTCTCAATCTATCTATCTCTCTCTATCTCTCTATCTCTCACTATATCTATCTCTCACTCACTCTCTATCTCACTCACTCTCTATCTCTCACTCTCTCTTTGTCTCTCTCTTTTTCTATCTATCTTTCTGTATATCTGTCAACATGTTTTCACTGGCTTTAATATAAACAAATATCAAGTGATGTTTATCTTATGTAGTTATCGTGGCTATAATTTGTAAACTTTTCTCTTTTCAGTTTCTGTAAAGACCCAGCATCTGTGGCTCCATTTGTGTGGGAGAATGACATCACAAAGTGGCCGGTAAGTTAGCCTACAGTATTTTTGTACAAAAGCAAGCGCCCTTGAAACAATATACATGTAAACGAATTGAGCACAAATGATACATCAATTTTCTGGCTTAATTATTTATACAAATCTTTGAAATTCACTTAGTGTATTTTTCTATAAAAAGGAAAGAGAGAGAAAAATAGTTAATTTAAATATGGGTTGTGATTAAAGCTGATTGGAACTTGTGAAAAAACATTTCAAGTATGCAAGAAAGTTTTCAAACTTAAAAGATGGTACCTCTCTATTGTTTTATTTATTCTGAAGCATTCACATGCCACATACCATAGTCCAACATACACATCAATTTTGTGTCTATATTTCCAGCAATGTACTGATACGTCTAAGCCCAATTCTACAGAGCGTGAGAATCGCCACATGTCGTGTAAGATCTCAGGCAGACCTTGTTGTCATGGTATACAGGGAGAATGTATGATCACCACCAGAGAACACTGCGAGTTTGTGAGAGGTTACTTTCATGAAGATGCGTATCTCTGCTCACAGGTAAACACTGATTAATGAATAACTGCCACAACTACTTCTAAAACTATCATCTATTTAGTCTGGATCTATTACACTACAAGTACTATGAAAGAGAGTGTAAAATTGTTTCACAAATTGTGCACAGTATAATGCCTCATTATGTTAATAATTTAGTTAGTTCCATCAAATCTTATAGAAATGTGGTATATGATCTGTAATTGAGTAGTTAGATATAAAGTAAAGTCGCACTAGACAGAAGAAATCTCTTAACTGGATCTAACAGTAGGTTTTATAACAAAGAAAGAAATGTTGAAATTATGTCCTTATCAGAATTACTGTAACACTCAAACAAACAATATCTAACTTACTTGTTTGTTTTATATTGTATTGTTATAGAAAAGTACTACTTATTACAAGCGTGTGTGTAATTTCCTTGCATATTTCTAGGTGCCGTGTATGAAGCAGATCTGTGGTATGATACCTTTTGCTCAAGACCAATATCCTGATCAATTCTATAGACTTTGGACAGCTCTCTTCTTACATGGAGGGTAAGTGTTGTCTGCTAGTACAGTCAAAACTCGACAAGATTTACTTCCAAGGAATAATGTACCTTTTACTAAAACATTTGGGCAAAAAGTAAAGTAACTTAATTACTTTGAATCTTAATAAACAGGACCATAAAAAAAAGTTGTTGTGATGTATAAGATTCAAGTAGTAGCAAAGTTTCGTTACTTTGGAATTGTTGAACACACAAATGATCTTTTGAGGAAGAATGAAATTATTTGCTCGAAGCTACTGTACCAATTGTTGTACAGTTTATGCTGGAATACTGCACTTTCTTTGTGTTGTACTTATAATCGTGTTTGTATTTCTAGATTATTCCATTTGGTGATCACACTGGGCTTCCAAGTTCTAATCATGCGTGACATGGAGAAGTTAACTGGTTCCGTACGTATGACAATCATCTATGTGGGAGCTGGTATAGCTGGGAACCTGGCTAGCTGTATCTTTGTACCTTATCATGTAGAGGTGAGGACTGAAAGCTTCTTTATAAATAGATATCAGAGATATATATTTTGCTCTTTGTGAAATTTCAAAAATATATACTGGACCAACACATACCAGTCATGGCCTTAGGACCGGTGTCTTTCGAATAGACTTACTCCCAAACATTTTTTCCCCCTAAGATCATTGTACTCACTTGTCGTCCATAAAATGCCTTCTTTAAATAGATTGTGTGGGTTTATTTACACTAAGCACACGGAAAATTGACAAATGAGATAAATGCCTATAAAAAGTTCAAAATATCAGATCAATACTTAGAGCAGACGGAACATGTACACACTAATCTACATAGACATTTGAAAATAGAATTTCAATATAGTATACAGAGATGATGCTTGTTTGTCCAAGATTCCAGGAATTGAAGAAATAGTTTTATTTCTGGATATCATATTTAAGCAGTCGAGATAAATTCACCAAACTCAAATTGTTTGATATCTTTAAAGTCATACAAAAGACTTGATGTGCACTTAAAGTCTGATTTTATTTTGGTGTCACTTTGCTTTGTTTGTACTGTTTTATTCCTAATTAAGAGATGTACTTTGTTGTTTATTCAAAGCTTTAACCCTTGTCTTAATACACTATAAAGTCCATGTCCTGTATGCTTAGACATGAAGTCTTGTAACAGTGCTTTGATTTCCTAATTATGTCGAAAATAGCAGATTATGTACACTATGCTTATCTTATCCTGAAAATAGCAGAACTGTGCTTATCTTATTATCCTGAGATTTCCTGTTACCTTATCTTGAGATTTCTTGTTACCTTATCTTGAGATTTCTTGTTACCTTATCTTGA
>ENA-OREC01000084-OREC01000084.1-marine-metagenome-genome-assembly--contig:-NODE-84-length-23143-cov-13.644542_pt1 | contig 23143 bp, 16 predicted proteins | sample MGYA00248626_ERZ508543 | MGnify/ENA primary metagenome ERZ508543 (study PRJEB26211, sample SAMN05518279) | marine metagenome | isolation source: Puget Sound, Washington, USA | host: Bankia setacea...
GTAATGGATAAAATCTGGGATAGAAAATCCTTCAAAGTCGGAGGTCATTGGCCGTTGTGGCGGGGATGAAAAAAAAAAGTCGAACCCTAAAAAAAAAATACAATTGTTTTGCAGTGATCTATAGATTCATATTCCTCGGTGAAAAATATGATAATCAAGTATAAAAGCCAAGACTCATTTAGTGTTACCTTTGTTTAAAATAATGCAATGTAGACAGGAATGGATGTAGATAACATATTTCTGCTCCAACATTTGATGTGCCAAGCAGCGGCATTTTACAAAGCTGTTATGATCCTATATGTTCTTTACATATCGATATATACAGTGTTGTGGCTTCAATCGTTGAATTCACTTTATGACCAGTCAGTAATTAAGACCTCGATGTCCATCTTTAACAAGGAGAGTAAATATTTGACATCTACCTGGTCAATATTTGCTCTGTCATGACATACCCTATTGTATACAGATGATAGTGAACAATTTATTCCGTCAATAAAGTTGTCAAGGGGCTAGTGTTGTACTCGACAGGTTGGCACGGGTCTCAATATTTTAATTCTTCTCACAAATTTAGACCTCTATCTTGAGTTACTCCTTTCAGGGTTGGAGAAGTGTTTTTCTCTTTACATTTTACTTAGACCTCTCTCTGTATGTATTTGTACACTTACATATTCACCTTTTGCCAATTTTCATGTTTCTTCTTTTACCTTCAGTTTTTCTTTTCTTATGAATTAGCCATTTACATCCAGCTAGTTTGGTTGAGTTGTTTTGGGTGTGCTTGATTCCATTTTCTCTGAAGTAATTTAATACACAAACACTTGTAAGTTGAAATAGAGCTGGCTTAAATAAAGAGAGAAAGAGAGAGAGGGGAGAGAGGAGGGGCAATGAGAGCAACAGGAGAGAGAGAGAGAGATAGAGAGAGAAAGAGAGAGAGAGAAAGTGTGAGAGAGAGGGAGGGAGGGGGAGGGACAAAGCATGTAGGGGGATATGAAAGAGAAGGAGAGAGAGGGGAGGAAAAGAGAAAAAAATGAGAAATGAGGAGGGGGGGGGCGAGGGGGTTGATGGTTCAGCCTCTCTAACTAAACAAAACATGTCCTGGCTCAGATGTATAAGTGCAGCACCAGAATCAAATAATTCCCCACTTAGGATATTGATACATTAAACCAAGAGAGTAATTGTTATTAACCACTTGAATTTTGTTTTTGATGTTTGATGTATACATATAACATACGGCTACTTGCATCTGGGGAAACCCTTCATTGCCGAGGCTGTTTTATTGCGAAACAACTCTTGAAATATATATATAATTTGAATGGAAATTTTTGCTTTGAAGATTGGCTAAGTGTAAAGAGCTATTGCCTCATTGGTAGTAAGCCTTTTGGGCAATTGATGGTGTAGATTATCGTGAATATTAAAATACAAGGGGAAAGACTTAGGAAACTGGGAGGGAAACAAAAAACAAGTTCCACTGGTTTTGTTGGTTCAGTGTTCTATATTGATATAATAGTGTTACTTATTAAATAAAACAAGAGGATGGTTGTTATATAGCAGTTCTATGAAATCTAAAAACAGAAAGCATACAGACATACATCAAACACGGTGTTCTGTAATCAGCTAAAAAAACTTGTAAAGTACAGTTACATGCTTGTCAGACCAGTGCTCTTAAATATTGAAGTTAAAATCGAGGCATTTCACCTACAGGTTGTATATAGTTGTAGGACTAATGAAACTGTAATTATACAGTGGTCTTAATTTTAGAAATGAAGTGGTCTTTCAATGAAGGTTTATTTACATATCATATCAGTTGTTATGGTCAGTTTTAAGAACAATTTAAGAAAATATGAGCTGTGGTACATGTATATAATTCAAGACCATCAGTGATATCTCTGTATTAGTTACATTATCCTGATGGCCAAACTAACATAAATGTGAGGCAAGATCAAATTCAAGCAGATTAATTTCTGAGGATTAAGCCTGTGTATAGATACGACTTTCACTTACCAATTTGATATACAAAATTACCAAACAACCCAAACTTGATATTTTATTGATTTCTTATCGTTATCAAGTTTTAGTGGAGAAAAAGCAAAAAGTGCCTATCTGCTTTCACTAGCTAAACACACTTAAAACACTTGTGCTTTGATCTGTTGCTAAATGGACGGTCGGCGACAGAATTTCGCGGGACTTTTGTTGTAAGTACAGGGAAGTATGTGAGATTTATTTGTCTCTGGTCATGCACAAACCCATGCTCTATTCTTCAGGTATTTGTTTGCTTAGCACCGCTTAAGGGGGATAGGTTTTAGTGATATTTACCCTTTGAATTTGACAGCCAGTTAAAGCGATACCGGTATAAGTGTTTGGATTGTGAACAAGGAGATGGGATAGTTTGTCTCTGACTTATTTTGGTTCGAATACCTATGTTGACAATGTGACGTAGTAAACGTTTGGTCTTGTAGGGGACTAGATAAAGGTATTTAGACTGGTGGGTCCCCATAATTTGAAACTTAACAAACACATGAAACATCTGGGCCCAATTTCATAACGATTTAATCCAGCTTAAGTTTAATCCAAATAGTTTCAGGCACAATTATACATATTTATGACCAATCTATCAGAACTGTTGAAAGCAGAATATAGTTTACCTATGAATCTACATAAACATCAATCGTATTTGTTAAAACAACACAGCGAGTCATTAAAAATCTGGTCAGCAATTATAAGGATTGACACTGAGGGTAAATCCTTGATTATGAAATTGGGCCCTGATGCCCCATATTTAAGCTGACTTTCCACGTTGAGCATAACACTAGCCATATATATATGCAATATGGAGCCAATTTCTTGCTGTCCAAGATCACACTTTCCTTGTTAAAGAGAACGATTTCTAAATACCGGTATATATAACAGTGACCCCAAAAATGGAAGCCGTGTTAGAGTATAACAAAAATACAAAAGAAAATGGAAACTATGGTAATAAAACATATTGAACAATCAACATTTGCAGTGGAATGAAGATAAATGAAGAAAATAAATGTAAAACTGACTCATATGGTTTCTTTAATTAACATTACATAGACTGGTTATGTATTACATAGACTGGTTATGTATTATCCGTTAGTTATGTGTTCATTGCATTCTATTTCTGTTAATAGTTAGGTAAATGATGTCACTGCTTCTAACAGAAAGCTTTACTACAATTGTATACTGCTTTGTGTCTTGGATATATGTGTTTGCCATTGTGTTTTCCTGGGATCTGGAATGAATTAGTGAGCGTTTTTTTTCTCCAATTTCTTTTGCTGAAAGACACCCAACTATACTTTTTCTATATTTGCATGAGAATTCAGTACTATGGAGAGATTGGTCCATAAAGCAAATAGCAGGAATTATATACACAAGATTGCTTTCTCAGTATCATTGAAACTTCTCCAAAATTACAGTAAATTTGTCATATAATCCTTGCCTTAAATAACACATTAAGTCATCAACAATGTGTTCAGCAGCTGTTCTTAGTATAAAGACACAGGCTAACTGTTCATATCACCATCAGGAAAAGTTTTATTCTACCACACTAATTTTGTAACCTCATTTCTGATTGGACGTCACCATAAGATTTGTGACTATAATCTTTTGATAAACTTTGAAATTGATTAAAGTCACAATTGAGGTATACAACAATTGTTAAGTTGGTTGACCACTCTATTTTACAGTCTTCATCGTACATCACCCCTGGCTTTGTCCACTGAACTGCCCTGCATTTGGACCAAGGCACTCTGTAAAGGAGCATAAATTTGGTGCACACTTTGATGATTAAAATCTGGAGACTATAGTGAAACTTGTGAAACCATTTACTTTCTAGTTAGATCAATTGTGAAAAAAGCATTTCAATTTCGTTTTTTATTTAGGACTTAAATTTTAAAGTTGTTTGGAACTGAAAGGAAATTTATGAAATAGAATCATTTGAAGTATCTAAGACACATGGGAGTTTTAAAGCTATTTTGAGATAGGTGTTGGATATGTAAAGTGAGAGAAGAATTTAGAAACAACAATAAGAGTCAAGGATGAAACTCGGGCTGGCTTTGTGACCTTTGTGCTATTTTTTTTATTTTTTTTTAAAAATGTTAATAGTGTATAATAAGATCTATTATCAGCTTGTTAAGATCCTATTTTAAAACATGTGTAATCTAAGTTGTGTAAAACATTCTTTGATTTTTTTTAGTATTCATAAACTGGCTTTACAAGGTTTAAAATAGCTTTTGATAATAAGAAAAAGACATTTAATAAATAGTTGCTAAGTATATCTAGAACAAAACTAGCGATAGGCTTCATTCCTTTTGTCTTCGCAAATTTAAGAGCTTTGAAATGTTGTTTGTTTGCCAACAGTGGTTACCATGGTAACCTTACTCTATGACAACTGCTGTCATGGGTAATGTGTTGAATTGTCACTTGTTAATCTTCTTTTTCTACACTTGATTATATCTGTACAATGGTTTGTAACTCAGATCCTTCCCACTCATTGAGCCATGTTGGTTTTGCCCATATGTTAATGAGCAAATAATTTTGTAATATTACCCACTAAGGGATTACCGTGGTTTCCGTCATATTTCCATTGCACAAGCTTGTTGTCAAGTCTCAGTAAACATTTGTCAATAGTTTTATAAGTCTTATTGAAAGCCTACCAAAAAAGGCCGCTTTGCATAGATTTTCAATTTGATTTTGTTTGGGGGAACTTAATCTTGATAGCCAATGTTTAGGTTTCTGATTAAAAGTCATTATCATTGATTGTGGGACATTGTCAAACGTACAATATCAAGTGGCGTGTTTAGTGTTATTACGTAACAGAACAAATATTTACAGTTTACGGGCAATATACAAATGTAGTGAACATACAGAGTGGAGCCGTGCTACAAGTTGGTAGAGTCAGTAAAGCCGCAGTCATTCTCATTCATAAGGTTTAGGTAACATATTCCTTGCACTTCTAGTAATTGGTTGGTTCTTTGTGTGTAGAATGCAGTCATTATTTGCGGACAGTTTTACGTTTGTACACTGAAATGTTATGGCCCTTAGTATCTAGGCAGCCTAAATGACAATATTGGACTAGAGTACAGTGTATTCATGGGAGGGAGTTAATGTGAACAACTTGTATAGAAGTGAAATCAAGGAGTTAATGTACTGTTACTGATATCATGTGGGTAAACGTTCTGTTTTTGTTGTTCAAAGATTCTTTGGTTGCTAAGTGTAGAGCTGAAATTTTACAAAATTATACTCATTAAAATTGTTATAGTAATTGGGTTGATAACAGAACATTGTCAAGTATATTAGATGAGGAAATAAATACAATCACATAATGCAAGAATATATTTGTAGAAGCTAAAACAAACATTGTAATTGAAAGTAATGTGAAATTGTACGCAAAATGCTAGTTTAGAAAGGAAATAGAAATGAAAGCAACAATGATATTTTGAAATCTGTTTCCTAGCAATAACAAAAAGTCTTATTTAGACATTTTAGATAATCAGAAATCAGTAACATATGAAGCGCAAGTAAGTGTGTCAGCATTGTTAAATGTTCATTAATTACATGGCTCATTGTCTCCCTTGGTTTACATGACAAGACATATTAGCCTATTTACACTCATCTACAACTATACTTACTTTCTTTATTTGCTACGTTTACTTCAGCTACGTTTACTTCAGCTACGTTTACTTCAGTTATGCTCTGTTGTAGATGAACGTGGTCAGTAGTGAGTATATAGCTGGTAGTCATTAATGGGTTCACCAGGGCTAACATAGTACAACTAACTCAGGTTCTTCAACCCCTGTGACCCTAAGTAACCCCTCAAGTAGTTTTTTCTCACTCCCTCTCTTCTTGCTGGATCTCTCATTCACACTCTCCCTCTCAACCAATCAGCAGTGACTAAATGGTTTTAAGGGAGCTGTAAAAATAATTATTTTCAAGTTTTTGTTCACTAAGCTTTCTTTCTTATTGCAAGTGTTTTATTTTATTTTCCCGCTCTTTTTCTCAGTGAACAAATTATAATTCTGCTGACTGAACAAGTACAGGGTTGAGGTTTATAGAAACAACCCATCACAAACCAGCTATAAACCCACGCTTCACTGCATTCATACTAAAGTGCTACATAGTTATGGATTTAGCAAAACTGATTGGATGGTTAAATAGACTATTATTTCAGAAATACATGTAATATCATTATTCTAGAACACTCGCTCCGCAAATATTTTACACTTACAATATAGGATGAATATTTGAGGTGAAATAAGAAACGTGAATATCTCTAAGTTAACCTAGCGAAACGTTTATGGGGATACCTTATGCTTTAAATTTTCAAATGTTTTTCTATCATGTGTTGTTACGCTTGAGTGGACAGTTGGTTTAGCCTATGGCAAAACAGTCAATTATGATGCATTTTATGTTTATTATTTATTCGACTTGGGAATCGGTTGGGAGATTTTTCACTATGATTGTGACAGTGTGTGCACATGGCTTTAACTACTGGCTTTAAAGGATATGGAGATTGGAGCCAGTCGATTGATTTTCACCTTTTTCATCAAATTGAGGATGGGATAAATATAGCGAGATTACCTGAGCGTTTCAAAAAGTTGCCAAACAAGATTAATAAGTTATGAGTATTTTAGTCACACAATATTTTTGTCACTCAACGTTTGCTTTGACTACAGGCCTGTGAAACGATGCTGGCGTGTCTGTACTTGGAAAATGGGGGGGAAATGAAACAGTAGGGCGCTGGAAAATGTGAAACTGGGTGGGGGAATGGATGAACCTGGTTACGGATGGTTTTTCATAACACAGGAGGACAGGCATAGAAGATCGCGTGTTTGTGTCAATAGTGTTTGTTGTATGATCACCCAAGAAACTATGGGCTAGGTAGTGATAGAGTTATTTTGGGAATGTGAAGGGCTGTAACGTTCATATCACTGTTTCATTGTAAACTACACATGATACAATACGTCTTCAGTAAATTATTTTCCGATATAGATATTGAAAAATTGTTGAAAGCTTAAAGCAGAACCTTTTGTGAGAACACGGATTGTGGAAATCTTAGTAAACTTTAAACTTGATTTTTACCAGAAGCGAAATAATAATATTTTTTGTGAAAAGATTTTGACTTGTAATTATGAAATTTTGTAAGGAAACTTAAGTGTTGGTTTAAACAATCATTCTCAGGGTTTAAGGTACATTTCAAGTTTTGTTAAAATATTGTTTTATGGCTTAAACAACGTGGGCAAGTTTTTAAGTGATATTTAAACAAGAAGAGTACTTTATGGTGTAACTTTAAAGAGGTTTTCATATTTCAATCATATGCTTTTAAACTAGATTAACACTGAACCGTACAGGATGTACTAGAACCGTTTCTGTGAACATCCGATATACCCGCTGTACTTCATATTTAACACTAAACAACTTAGTTACACGGAGGTTTATTATATAAGAGTCAATGGCATAGAACAAGAAGAACGCTGTATTTTTTCATAAAAGCTTGTTAAGCCATCAGTGTTAAGTTGGGGAAATATAGGATTCAATACTATCATCATAATTGTTTTGAGAGCAATAGGGAAAAAGCATAGGGAAAGAAGATACTAGACGCGGGAAGTTGACTACTCAGGTAAAAGTTACCGGGCCTGCGTGTAAAATGAGTGACACACGCTAACTACTGTAGTGTCATTATACAGAGGGTGATAGAGTTTGGACGTGGGTTTGTAGAGTTTGGGTGATATGCAGTATAGGGAGGTAACAAGTGGTATAATGTTTCTGAAGTTTATCATTTTTGGCGGTTTTAATGGAAATATACACCTTTAAAGATTATAGGACATAGTAGGGTTGAGGTTTTTTAGTTTTCTTACGCACATGGAGGAGATCGATGGATAGAATTTTGCAGACAATGTTTGAATTGAATGATGGTTTTGGTTGTTGTTGGTTTACGTGTTTCAAAAGGAGAGTAAATGGAAGTTTTGAAAGGGGATAGAGAGCATTGAGGACTCTTTAACACGAGTTAAAGGGGATTTGAGGACAGGAGCAACACGTGGGGACTTCAAATTAACATAAAGGATCTCATCGACAACTCATCGTAACCAAAAAGGATTTCATTTATTTAGACTAAATGGTTTCAAGTAGAATGGGATGTTATCAGCGATGATGTTGTTAATAGGAAAGGAAACAATACTTCAAGTGAATGACAATAATGTTACTGGATGGTGGAGATAAAACATATAATATTTTTGACACACTTAAGGAGAACCTAACTTTTGTAAAATCACGGAAAACTGGAGGATCTTGAGGTATTTAACATTTTTGTAAGGTTTAAGTATTTTTTTCATCAACAGTATCTAGTTACAAAATGTTACAAATTTGTTATTCAAAAATAAATATCTTATTATTAATTCAATATTTTAAGAAATTAAACAATCGCTGTTTTCTATTAAAAAAAAATCAGAACACACAGAAAAAGCTATTTTATGAATGTTTTAAAGAATGAAATTTTATTTAAAAAAGCAACAAATATAACAAAACAGCTGACTTAAACAAACGCATTTTCAAAATGTATCAAAGTTTTTCCATTGAATTTCTAGAAGTTTACCTTCCAGACTGCATGTTTGTGCATGATGCATTACAACTCTTTGTTTGCCTGTGAAATGCATGTGATAATTCTAAAATAACAAAATTATGAACAAGGTAAAGCTTCAACAAGTAAAAATCAAGTACCTTTTACAGAATTCACGTTAACAAATATTCATTTTATTTTCTACCAAAAAACAACAACAAAAGTCATAAAATGCTACGTTGGCAAACACTTACAACAGTAAATAATATCTGGATAAAGCATCTATTGTAATGTGAATAAACCTTTTAAGGGGCCGGACTTTAGTACAAAACCCCAATATAACTAGCGTTTAAACATTAATTTAAAATCTACAACTTTTAACAATTAAAGAGTCGCGCCATATATTGTGTAGGTGTATTTTTTTCTGACACGTTGATTTAAAAATTCTTGGTTTTGTTGCCATAATGCCTGTCACTGTTCCACTTACCTGCCTTATTAACGATTAGCAAGCTGCTTTAGGTTCCTATACCTGTGTGTATGTGTGTGTACCTTAATGTTGTTTCTTTACATTTTTTTTACCATAATTGTTCTATATCTAGATCTGTATACTTTGCACGGTGTTGCTTCATATACTTACCACTAGACTAGTCAAAAATACAAAACTCCAGTCACACCAGCATACAAGACTCTCGGGATATGTGCTTAAACAAATTTTTGGCGGGAGAAAAAACAAACGTTCGAGTTATTCTGCGGGTTTGGGTGTCATCTTACTTGATAGCATTAGGCTGGGACGCCGGATCTAATACTGTCAGGTAAAGATGTCTTCCGGATTTGCCAACTTCGAATATGGAAACAAATGGACAAGAGATGGAAACTGCACTCCAAGAGTCGAGACATCTATATATTCACATATCAAAAACTGCATGTTGCTTGTATCATGGCTAACTCTTTTTCACTGTGAAGATTAACAGACACTGAGGAAAAACACAAAGTGATATAAAACTGTTTTTGGAGGAGTTTTTGGAGTTTTAGGAGATTTCAGGAAAAAGCTTTCAGCTGGAGGAGTTCATTGGCTATTACACAAACTGTACAAAAATTATGGAGGAAAACTTTGGCCGAAAACTTTTACCCTGGAAACAAAACATGGAACAAGTAATACTAAAACAAATTACATGGCTTGGACTGGACTGGTGAACATTTGCAATGCTGCTGGACATTTGGAGGGAGGGCTGATGGCGTAAATCACACAAGCTGGATTCAGGTAAGCTTAGGGAATGCAGAACTCTGTCCATTTAACTTCAGATAAATAAATATTTTGTTACTATCATATTTCTCGGTATAATGTCTGAAACAGTAAGATATCCTTTGTACAAATAGTAAGTATCTTTCAGTGGAATCTCTCAGCTCCTCACTATTCTGACCTTTGTCTATTCCCACATCACCTCACTCTAGTTTCATTCACCCCCACTCTCCTAATCATGTGTACTAACTAACATTACATTACTAGGTTCATCATGCGATACTCAGGCCCTCTGAATAATGGATCTTTATGGGCAACAACTGGTACTTTTTTGGGCCACATTTAGACTTATCATAGCATCTTTTTAATTAATTTTGTTTCATCATGGCCTTCTGGAAATGTGTTGGCTCTCTCGCTGGCTTCAATTGATCTGGCATTGTTTTATTTATGAAAACAACTACTCCCTTAGTGATATAGATATTTCCTGTATTCCTAATTGCTCATTGTGCACGATATCAACCACAACCTGAAACATTGTTTTTAGTTTAGGCTCATTCTTCTTTCCCTTGGTAGATTAAATATTTTTCCAACAGTTTCCTTTTCCCTAAAGCTTTCTGTCTCCATCTATATTGTCTTCCATTTACCATTAACGGTGCTTTTATGTTCATCTAGACTGTTGATTCCAAACACATTTGTGAAGGATCCCTCAGGCAAAGGCCAGGCTAAACTTACACAATTAGTTCATAAGTGCAACCTTGTGGTAGATGGCTCCAAAGTGTTAGTCTTGTTGGTGAGGCAGAATTGGAAAAGTTTGGGCATGTCCATTCTATATATATCGCTAGCTTGGTCTGATAAGGTAACTTAATGTGTCATCAAAAACTCTGGTTCAATACATTTCTATCCACTGGGCGGAGATTGTGTGCTTGTTTTATTTTAATGGGAGGTCAAATTAGCTGTTGTACACAGTTGAGTTTTACTAATCTCAGTTTACCTAATGATACTTATTCATAACTTCATAATGACTCACCTGCGTGTATGGTATAATGGCTTGTATACTCGGTACCTGTAGCTTGTCTTGAACATTGTCACAAATACAGTGTGTCAGATTCCTGTCTTTTTGATCATGTGACAACGCTTTGATCACATGACAGACCATTTCTCATGTGACTGTAAGATTTCGAGTGACTTTGGTATCCCCCGTGCCTTCTCGTTAGGCGGTTGGGCGTTTGATCGCTGAATTTTTAATCAAGTTTTTCTGGACGGGCATCAATCATGGGAACGAGGTTGTTGGGATAGTGTGCTCCGTTGTTATAAATATTTAAAACATAGACTTTCATAGATTTGGACAGTTAATGTATTATAGATTTGAACTTTAGTTACAGTCATGGTAGATTTATCGGCCCCATTGAGTTTCATCAAAAGAGCAGAAAAATGTGAAATACTGCGTTCCATGGCGGTCATGATCTTTGAGATGCAAGTTGTTAGTTTTTAACTCAATATGAGAATGACTCAGTGAAAACAACTCAAATAAGTCACATAGGTCGCTTTCAGTTTGGACATTCTTACATTTTACTCTCTTGTGTTCTCGATAAGAAGTGCAGTGCCATACTTGTACTCTAAAGAGGCGGCGTGGCGCAGTGGGTTGCACATCTGACTCGTAATGTGGAGGTCGTGGGTTCGAGCCCCATCAACGGCCCTTGTTTCCTTGAGCAAGAAACTTTACCCTTATTGCTTAGTACTGGTTTGTTCCAGGAACAAATTCGAGCGTGATTTCACAATCAAACTAAAATAAATTGAAGGCCTTATGGAAGATTGACTTAAATGTCAAATAAGTCCCCTTGTTAAATATCGTCAAAACCAAAACCAAAACCAAGTCTCAAAAGCAAGCTAACTACATAGTCCTATACTTTTCTATATTTTCCATTTGTTTTCATCACCTGCTTTAACAAGGGTTCAGAAATATTGTTTTGGTTAGAAAGTGATTTTGTGCAAATGTTACATAGTTTCCCATCACCATTTTCTGTCCCAGTTGGAGACTTCAAACATTGATAGAACTGAGACATGCATTACCAAGGTGTGAGAAACCTTCTCCTTTGAACTTTTCAGTAATGAATAGATCATAATAGCTGTACAACTTTAATAATCGGTTTAGGTTGGACTCTTTGGCCTGGTTAACTTTCTTTACAAAAAAATAATGAATGTGAAAATCCAAATCGGTAAAATCGTGACTACAAAAATAGGATAACCTCCGAGAAATGTACACTACTTTTAAGCTTTTTTTGACAACATGTGATAATATGCTTCAACTTGATTTAATATAGGTGTTCACCAAGCTGTATAGAGTTGTAATTTGCAGTCATATGGATTTTATAATAAAACTAAATTTGCATTTTAGTGGAACAAATACTTCAACAATTAGGAAAGGGTGGTATACTACATTAAAAATGTTTCTCTAAATTTTTATTGCAAATACATGTCTAGCTATGTTCTATACACTGAAATATAACCCGTTTCTATGGCAACAGAAAGGTTATAGACTTGATAACTTGACAGTACAGCCTTACATTTTGATGGGGTTCAGCTTTTTATAAATGTCTGTTTTATTGAATATACCATATCCATTTACCTTCCGCGACAAGTGATTTCAGTGTAAGGTTTTGTGGACAGTTTCAAGTAGGTTTTTGTTGAAACTCTTTTGTCAAAAATCTGCGAAGTATGTGCAAAAAGAAGAGCGCTATATTTCACTATTAAAGGTGTGTTAAAGAAGAAAACTATATGAAAGCTACTTGTTGTGTTTGAGGTAGCAACTGTTATAGGGTGTGTTGTATCACGTAAACCTTGTATTGTGATCAGTGAAACCTTACACCTAGAGATTATAGTTTTACTTTATTCAACAAGTCTTGACTCTTCTACTTGACTTAAATTTTACAAACAAATATTGACATGAAGTTTCAATAAATCTAATGGATTTCATTTGTTAAATAGATGTTTTTTGATCATATATATATGGCAAGCTAACTTTCTGCTTTTAATATGTTTTGTCAAGAGACATGGTGAATTATATTTCAAAACATAAAAAACAAAACTGGTCTAGCTTCTTCTCTATTTAGTAGCTCTTAGAACAGTACATGTATTCAATTCATGCTTTGATTTTTCACATACAGAGTTACTAAAGTAATATTATTTCCTTTGGGAAGTGATCCAAAACAAATATTAGCAATAAGCTGATCTTTGGCGACAAGAATATTCATGTTTTAGAAGGCTGTATAGCTATTGCTTGTAAATACATTTGTAAAAGGTTACCAGCAATTTACAAACACGATCAATTTGTATAATTATACCCTGTTGTAGACTGCCATGATAGACTTATTGTGACTATGTACGATAATTAAGACCGTTTTGCTGAGTGAATCAAACCAGTTCAATGTCACTAATGAAAGCCCAGCAACGTTATAGATTTTAAGGTTTGACATGAAGGTAAAACTATTATTATAAACAAGGAACAGCTACCCGATGGTCACATTTAAGATCTGTCACCAGTATTCTTTGCAAACTCTTACAATGTAAAGACACTCTTTGAATCAACCATAGGTCTTTTTAGTTTTTAACTTTGGGCGTATACAAAATTAGCCTCAATGTTGCTTCAAAACGTTTAAGTTACGAATGTTGGATCTTTTGGAGTTGTTATACTCTTTTTGAGTTGTAGTTGTGTTGTTGCGATCTTTTTGAGTTGTTATGATCTTTTGGAGTTGTTTTTGAGTTGTTATGATCTTTTGGAGTTGTTTTTGAGTTGTTTTGATCCTTTGGAGATGACATGCACATGGTGACAATGGGTTCAAACAAAATGCCAAAAAGTACATATGTTTTAAGAGCTTGACTGAATTATGAATGTCACTTCATTTTGATAAACAAATTTATGTTAAGGCATTTTAAGTCATAATTTGATAGATAAAATATTTAACATTTTCTTCAAACTCGTCACACTTCAAACTCTACTATTTGGGAAATCCCCCTAAATCCCCTCCTTTGCCATGTTGAAAAACAAGAGAAACAAGTGTTTAACAGTAATGTGTGTGTACATCATGTTCCCTGTATAACTTAGTGCATACCATATTTACACTCCACAAATTTTGAAAACATTTTGCAAGCCTACAACAGAGTGTAACCGAGGTGACAAAATACACAGCTATTTAAAAGATTATTCGAAAAGAAGAAATGAGCTTAATTCAGCTGTTAGCTATTCACTATCTTTTTTAACTTCAATTAAGTACATATTATATTGAACCAGGGTATTACTGTTTATATACATGAATAGTCCGTTTTATCTAGTGTGATGCATTCAATTGAATAGATTTTATCATATTTTATCTTGTTAGCAATAGGGCACAAGCTATGTTTTAACTGTATAAGACTAGATTTCTGTTTCTTTCTCTATTGGCATCACAAGGTTTTTGTACAAGATCTTCTCGGTTGTGAATGTTATCCACTTTTTCCACGTTCATATGAAAGAAGCAAGACTGTTTTATCTATATATAAGCTTGTACACCACCTAGAATAGTCTGGGTAATGTGCTTATAGCTTAGTAAGGCCAGAAAACGATCAACTATTGAAGACACCAGACTCTTGTACAGAAATTGATAGAAACTCAATACTGACCTGGCAGATAATTGAAACCTGATTGATTTTTCCTATGAACAGGTAGCTGTATGAACCTGTTTTATGCCATCAATATTATTTATAACGTTTTTCTCTCTACAAAAGATCCTTATTTATGCCTTTGATATTATACTGAGTTATTTTCCTCGATGAAAGTTAATAGTACGGACGCCATTACTAGTTTTGTATAATCTTTCAAGACTTGTTTGGAAACTGTTTAGTCGGTAAAGAAAATGTACTACCCCTCAAATGCTCTTGGTTAAAAATTCTCTATTACTAGTCATGAGTAAGTTTCGTGGAAAATTGTTCAGGGGCGCAAACAAGAAAATTTAGATATATAAAAAAACGGGGGAGAGGGACATAAAATTTGAAAATCAGAAATTGTTCCAACAGAGGAAAGTCATAAATCTGTGTTTTTTTCCGTTCTTAAGGGTGAAAAAACACTACGGGTTAACAGGTTTCAACTTAGCTGCTGAGAGAGTTCCTTGCTTTTTGTCTAAATTGAAATATGACATTAGTTTTAGTTATTGTAAAAAAACACAACAACAAACACCTTCTTGTGAGATGTTTTGTGTTACATACAGTTTGGTACCAATTTAAATTGAAACAATAAAGTAATGAGTTTTAATGTTATTTTTCTGCCACAGAAAACAAACAAATAAATGTTGTGAGAAAAAGAAATGATGGGAATGGAGTTTTTGGGGAACATAAATGGTGGGGTAGAGTTTTGTGTCTTTATCAAACTGTGCATAAAGAGGTTAGTGACTGACGCTGGGAGCTATACTTTATGATCCTTTGTTAAGTAGGGTGAGGCATCTTTGACATTCCGTCTTCTGCCATTAGCTGTAAGCGAAAGTAAATCTATGGTGGTCTTTCACAGAAACACAAATTGCTAATTCTTTGTACAGTTTCAGTTGTTATTGTGTAAAACCTTAATTTTGGACACAGATTCTTTTTCAAATTCAGGACGATAACAGCTATTCACTTATAAAAAATCAAAATGTAAAGATAACTTTGTTGATAGGGTGAGTGGCCGATAGATTGTAATAAAGCTTATAATAAATATGGTGGGAATTTTAGGACATTCTCCATTAGCCAAGCTCAAGTACCTTTGAAAGAAACATACCAAGAAGCAAGGATGGTTTCTGTGGTGGAAGAATTATCATCTGAAGAGTTTCGGCATGTTGTACAAACAGAAGATGGATTATTAAATTTGTATGACTTAAAGATTGGTTAAAGAAATAGACAATATGGCTACTACTCCTGACAAAGACACACACTTGGTTTAACAAACATTACATTAATTATTGCTATAGTTATCAAGTGACTTCTTAAATTGCCAAAAAATAAATGAAAACTTGTGTCTTAAGATCTATTGATTTTAATCTGAACATTTGTTTTATTCTTTTTGTAGAGTTATGCTTCTTTTTGATATAATTGCTAGGTGTGTTTCAGTTTGAGAAGTTTTTTGTGATCATTTGTGTTCAACATTTAAGGTTTGTTAAACTTTATCTTTCTAAATCGTGTTTGAGAAAAAAATGTTGACAGGCCAAGAAAATATGATTTTGATCCTCTTGAAATTTGTAACTTTCCCTACATCGTAACATTTTGAGGTATGCCTGAACCCACATTACCTAAATTTGCTTTGATATTATCACGCGATATAAGTTAAGGAATGAGGGCGAGTGTATTGTGCAAAGGAGACCCTATAAGAGCAATTTATTAACAGAATTATGTAGACTTAAAGCTATGGCACTTCAATCCGTCTTATCTCACGATATTGACAAAAACTGACACTCCAATACCCAAACAGTAAGTCCATTTATGTTTCAAGCAAATAAATGTAAACTGGTGTGTACAGGCAAAACGCTGTAAACTGGTGTGTACAGGCAAAACACTGTAAACTGGTGTGCACAGGCAAAATGCTGTAAACTGGTGTGTACAGGCAAAACGCTGTAAACTGGTGTGCACAGGCAAAACGCTGTAAACTGGTGTGTACAGGCAAAATCTGTAAACTGGTTTGCACAGGCAAAACGCTGTAAACTGGTTTGCATAGACAAAAACTGTAAACTGATGTGCACAAGCAAAACGCTGTAAACTGGTTTGCACAGGCAAAACGCTGTAAACTGGTTTGCACAGGCATTGGGATTGTACGAATGTTACAATGTTACGTTTGGACCTTGTGGAATTCCTGAAGCAATAGAATTTAGAGCCTTGAGGTGTGCACATGTGTGTAAGTTGATACGGGAAACACGCGTTTAGACTAGAGGCTACTAAATATTTACACGGAAGGTTGTCAGCTACAAGTACATTCATGTTTGTGACGTTATACACCCATGCAAGGTCCATTAAAATGAAATAAACTCAATAAAACTGAAGAAAACAAAGTAATGAAAGAAAGTGGCACCAAAGTATTTGTCATATAATTAATTGAAAAAAAACACTTTTTGCCTTGGTTATGATGTCTGATCATTTGGTCTGAAACAGAAGGTGTTTGGAGAAAATGGCGGCACCACATTAATTTTGTCATTCAAACTTTTTTTGGCCAGGGGAAGAATCTAATTTGAATGGGTGAAACTCACAACATAAATGAAAAGTGAGTTGGTAACTACTCGCCCACTGTGGTATATGAAGGAGCGGCTTTTTGTGCTTGTTTTTTCATGGGTGGTAACCGTAAAGTACATATCACATCCCCTCATTTAGTCTTCAGGGTAAGCTTTATTAAGGACTTCCTGTTTCCCTACTTGAAATGTACCAAAAGCAAACTGGTGTATCCGCTATTCAAAGCAAAAGGATTATGGAATGTTTTCTCTTAAACCCATGAATGTGTAGTGGTTTAAATTTAAAAGAAATAGTTACCTATCAGTTTCAGAGTTTGTGAGTATTTAACTAATGGATGGCATTCACTGAACAAAATAAAGGAGCAGTATATTTTATCTTTCATTTGCAAACAAAAACCTCAGTCTGATCTGTAAAGTGTGTAGATTTGTCAGTGGTTAGTTAAAAGTCATCTGAATATTCTATTTTTAGATGTGTCACATTTTTTTGTGTGCTCAATCCTTTGGTTGAATTCAAACTAAAACTCAGATCTGTAAAGTGTGTAGATTTGTCAGTGGTTAGTTCAAAGTCATCTGAACATTCTATTTTTAGATGTGTAACATTTTTCCTATCAATCCTTTTGTTGACTTTTCCATGCTATGGATACGTTACATTGTTTATAGGTTAACCCTTTTTCATGAGGCAGGCTATTTTGTATTTTGATATTTAAATCACAGACAAAATATCAAATCTTAATCAAGTGTTGTATTAACTGAGCTATCACATTGAAAAACTGTAACATTATACGTTACAACAATAAATGTGAATATGCTGTTCTTGCTATATGGGACAGAGACATTCATACCAGGCTTGTAATGTTATGTAAATTTTATGTTTCATACCACAGTGACACAGTATTATTTAAAAATGGTTGATTGTGTGAAATTCTATCATCTGTAGAGTCAGTGAAAATGGCTGAAACATTGCGTCAATGATATAAGATAGCGAAAATATTAACAATCTTGAGGTGCCCTTTTGCTGGAAATTTATGACATGAGGGTAATACAGCTGAATCAAAATGTAGTCTGAAATGCTGGAAATTTTGTTATGACAAACTGGGTACATTTCTTTTAACAAAACATCATAAATATAATGTAAAGTTTCGAAGAGCAGCTCTTTTTTTTTACGAACTTCAATAGAAAGTCGACATTTTTATAATGTGACTCCAGTTGTGTACAGCAAGTTTATTAGACAATTTGCTTTGAAGTTTTAAATAATTATATTACATTTTGAAAGATAAAAATCGGTACAACTTTAATGCAGCCGTATAATATTCAGCAGTTGTTATTGTACGCTGCTGAAATTGTGTTGTTATATCTGTGATTCTGAAGTGAACATGTAACAAGACAACAAAAAGATAAAAAGTCAGTTGAAAGGCACTAATGGAACATTTTGCACTTTTGACGGAAAAGGTGGTCGCAGCAGGCGATACTGCAGATTTTTTATTTGATTCCATTCTATACATCCTCCTCTATGTTCAGACCTTAGTATTGATTCTATACTGTGGTGTCTTGTTATTGATTGATTCTTTTTTAATTGATTGCCAATAAGCTATGAAGAAAAGCTGAAATCTATAAAGAAAATCTAATCTATAACGGTTGGACAACTAATCTTGGTTTTGATTCCTAAATTTGCATATTTATTATAACACTTTTCTAATATTACAACTACGGTATAGACTATGAGAAACATTTGTTACATTAAAGATACATTTGACATCAATGCACACCAACCTGTGAAAAAGATTGTCGAGTCATTAATTGAAATACTATCTCAGCACACCCTGGTATGATATCTTTTCACAAAAATAAATGTCAAGTTGATTATACTGCAATCTACTGCATATTTTGTAATACAGTGTACCTCGTATATACTTGTGAACATTTAGAATATCCATAAAAGTGCAGGATTCATAGATGTTACCCTTAGAAATGAAACAAATTCTGTATGTGAAACCTTGTTGTTATGTTTATTTTCTAATCATAAGTATACCTTTACATTTGATGTTGGTATATATATTTATATTTTACTCTCTCACTGGAAATAGATTTTTACAAAGTGTTTATAAGCGAACATAACAAGACACAGTTTCTGCTGAATTAAGAATCTATTTGTTGTTCCCGCCTAATTGATATTCAAATATGTTGTGAGCTAAGAAGTATCAAGATTGTTTTTTACTGCTGACTTTAATCTGTTCTGTGCTAAAGCATTACTAGTGTTTTAATGAATATTTAGCTCAGAATAAATCAGCAATTTGAAGGATATAACTGACACCTTTAACTTGATTCAGTTTCACTCTAGTTGGAAAGTCATATATCTGAAATAAATATTTTGTTATTTGTCTGCAATTGTAAGTTGTTTTTATATTAATGTCATGTGAGACAAAACATTGAAACATGGCCAAGTGTTATTTACAGGCAGAAACAAGAGAACTGAAATGCAAAATTCCACTAATTTAGTCAGGTTAATTATTGCCTATTTTTTATTCAATTTTGTTGGGACATCTTAAAATTGATGTGTGAGAGTTGCGTTTATAAGAGATGTTCTGTTTTCATGTGTGTTTTGTTTTCATGTTACCTGTTGGTATTGTTGTTGCAGTGTTGTTTTGTAACAAGATGGAAGTAAGAGCAATTAAACAACCTTTTAAGTTTCTAATTTCTAATTTGTTTCTACTATTGAAAGCATACTACTGAATCAATGTTAACCAACCAAGTGGAGATGTACAGAGACAAAGATCAACAATTATTTTATTTCTCACAAAATTTGAAAAATGTGGCAAACTTTCTAATGTGTAACCAAGCGTAGAATTACATAAGTTTAAGGAGCTTATGTATATGCATGCTATATTATTCCCCCACATTTTTTAACCCCTTAATTTGCATCAGAGGTTATGAAACACTTACGTCGTAAAAATCAGATCCCTCCCTCAGATAATAGAAAACCAACGATTTGGAAATTGTAATAAAGTTGTGAAATGTAGTTATCTTTCATTAGCTATCCCGGATTTAAAGTTTTTCCAAGTCATGAAACTTGCTAATTTCTTCCATTTGGGAATTTTTGTACATTAAGTGAGCTTACGAACATATAAAATCATTGAGTCGTGAAACATTTAAATCGAGTGTTTGCCGTAAAGTGTATGCAAAGATCGTCCAAATCTACCTTTCCCATCAGCATAAATGTTTTGATTATATTCCAAATGGTGACAAATAGCTCCCATTTCACTTTCCTTTGTAAGTAACATAGTTCCGCTTGGTGACTTCTTCGATCGTATCTGCCCAACCACTTTTCCTCTAACCAGTAAAATACATTAGGAAATGGGGAAGAAAATGGCTTCTGTTAAATGTATACAAAAAAATCAATAAAACTGTTTTATATGAAAGTTATGCTTCAGAATGATATGTAATTTACATTATATGGAGTTTGAACTGTTTTCAGTACAATTTCAGTTTTCGCATTTGATATAATTGCATCAGTTGAGTCATAAGTGGGTGGGGTAGCAAAAATAGTTATGGACTTTATAACAACAACTTTTATGTATTATTGACGAATGTGTTTCACATAAAGCTGAAAGGCAAAAGTGTAAGAACATTTCAATCACAGTTTTATTTTCAAATAATTTCACCATGCTAATTTCTAAGTAGATTAACATTCCAGAGTTACAGAAACAAAAATGTGCACAAAACTGAAAAAAGAAAGACAACCATTCGTACTTTTCCTTATGCAGTGTATTGACCTACGTTTTATACTGTCACATGTTTGTTGCTAATGACCTTTTCTTAGTGACCAGTTATCGACCTGCAACTAAACATGATGGGCCTGCAAACACTGACTGCAAAACACGGACCTATAAATATTACACTTCTGCTCTATATACGTACACTCTTTGTTTAGTCTTTTCACCCATTGGTCCATTAAATACTGGTTCGTCCATCAAAATAGAGTGTTTCGGCCATTAACACAGTGCACCTAAGGGTAGGACTTGGTCATCTAAGGACAACGTCTTTGTTTCAAACGCACACCAACTGACAAAAGCACAGGGACAAACTCCTTATGAGCTCAAGATAGTTCACTACTGACTGGCATACTTTGTATCATCTAGCGAAAGGTGTACATGACAAAAATCATAGCCTTTATTATGAAGGAGAAACTTCTTAGTATTGTTGATTTCATTTTCTTTTTCATAGCCAAACCAGCTATTGATGCACATGGTGTCTAGACTGTCGTTATTTACCAAGCTGAAGATGCATAATATAGTCATGTATGAACAAATATTCAAGTTGTTGAAAATAGTGTCGAAATACAGTACACAAGTTTTTGAAGGGCTTACAATTTTAGATAAATATATGAAATGCTAATGTTTTTAACTGTTTTTATTTGTTGGTACAAGATTTGCAAGTGTTGTGGCAGTTTAAGCAATGCCTGTTACACTGTGAAAAGGGGACATAACTACTTTATAATGTTAAGTTATTATTATTATATTAAGTTATCTATGTGGTAAGTTATTTAACTATATTTGGAAGAATTATTAATTAAAAACCTTGAAAAAGTTGGTATTTTTAATAAAAAGCCGATGATGGCTCATACAGGAAAGAAATCCCCATAATAATAGAATTTGTTTTGTTTCTCAGGTTCTTTTCCAATCTGTATGGCATATATAATCAGTAATAGTTAATGTAGGCCAGAAAATGTGAACAAATAAATGCATCCAATGCCATTTAATAGAAAACTGTCATATTCATACACATGCAGATGTCATTAAATCTTTTATGAAACAGTTTTTGTTTGGTTAAAGATTCGCCTCTTTTCAAATGAGGGAGCTGTTAGTGTCTAAAACGTGAAATCATTTTTCCTGTACTTAATAGGTGTACACAGTTACAAATGCTCCATTATGGTTTACAGAGCTCTACGTGTCCTAATGCTTGCTGGCTTTTATTTTGAAATATTTCGACAGTGATGAGGCAGGGACGTGGTACATTGACTTGATGATAAATAAACCAAGAAGGGTGTTGCAAATTGGCCACGAGACAAACAGTCAGTGGAAGGAAGTTGTTTTTTAAGTTTGAATGAATCATGGGTATCCATATTGTACAATCTCACTGTTTATATAAATGTTTAAACCTAGAATTTGAAAACTAGATTTTTACTTGGTTTTGTTACTGTGTTAAATGTTGGGCTTCATGATCAGAAGAACGGCTGGGTAACAAGCATTACACCTTGTTGGGATAGAAAGATGTGACAGGGTCTTGTGAATTTATTGGACATTTCAAACCAGTAGGTCCATCATATCGCGCTGAGTCATAGTACATAGTTGTATTTATAGGTTGGAAAGTTTATAGTATACATAGGCAGGTGTATGTAGTTGAAAGGGCATTGGAGGTTGAATGAAAATTTATTCATTTTTTTAAAGCAGAGTTTTTACCACATACTGAGCCAACCATTGAGGTTTAGTATATCACTATAGAGTCATGTATTAGAATATAACTGCCGCCATTCATTATTTGATCTCAAGGTGTTAAGGAAGGGTGGTTGGCCTTCGATGCGACTTGGTTTGGCATTGGTTCACAGTAGGATGTCAGATTGAAAGCTATTTTTGTATACAATTACACTTCATGGAGTATTTCTAGTTAAAGAGAGACCTGTCAAATGTTTTCTTTCAAATATGATACAGAAATGACAGCAAGAGTCAATATGAATGATCCATAACTGTAATATGTGCACACAACACTGGAAACCATTGACTTTATGTTGCTTACCTTTGTCACTTCACAAACGAGCTGCAATCAGAGTGTATCAAATTAATTCAACAACTACCAAACACAATAAAAAGAACTCTGATGTCTAACATAATCAATTAAGTGTATTGAAACCTGGTTGCATCAGAAGCCTGTCTGGTATGTGCATATATTTAATTTCTGACACAAAATATTCAACCTATTTGCAAACATTTGAAAATACATGAATTTACAAACACTACACCAAATGTTGTACCCATTACTTTATCGTTATGGCCAGAGATAACCTTCCAAGTGTTCACAGATTTAAAAGTTACTGTAGACTCATTCATCATCCAGTATTAT